>Ga0193742_1000135_pt1 | contig 52165 bp, 43 predicted proteins | sample L2c1metaG_FD_165511 | JGI IMG/M metagenome (GOLD analysis project Ga0193742, IMG submission 165511) | Soil microbial communities from a riparian zone of the East river system, Colorado, United States - L2c1 | ecosystem: Environmental > Terrestrial > Soil > Riparian zone | place: USA: East River... | reverse complement strand
TACCTGCCGGAGTACTTCGCCGACCCGCGCAGCAACACCGAGCCGGCCGGCTTCCCCGGTGACGTCGGCCGCGAGCGCTACCTGTCCGACGACTACCGCGACCACCTGATGCGTGACGTGTCCTCGATCCGTCTCGGGATCCCGGCGAGCGACCTCGCCAACACGGTGCCGCTGCTGCGGGCCGGCGGGTTCGCCGTCCGGACCGTGCCGGGCGGCGTCGTCGCGCAACGCGGCGGCACCACGATCCGCTTCGATGCGGTTCCGCGCGAGGACGCGGGCCTGCTGCGGGTCGAACTGTCGCTCAACCGGCCGACCGGATACCGGCACGAGGAACGCATCGGCCGGTCGACCCTCGTGGTGGGCCCGGGCGCCCGAGCGGTGTGGACATTCGACGACCCGGAGTGATCGGGCGCGTTTCTACAGTGTCGCGACCACCAGCCAGTGATGTTTGCCGAGTGGCCGGACCCGCTTGAACCCGTGGTGCTCGAACAGCGCGACGGTGCCGTTGTGCAGGAAGGAGCCCGAGACGGACCGTCCTTCGACGGCTTCCGGGAAGCTCTCGACCGTCCCAGCGCCGAGGCGGGTGATCTCCCGCAGCGCGCCATCGAGCGCCGCTGCCGCGACCCCGCGGCGCCGATAGTCCTTGTCGACGAAGAAGCACGTGACTCGCCAGTCAGCCGGCTCGGTGGCGCCCTCCCGGTACGCGCGCTGGCGTTTGATGCGCGGCAGCTCGCCGGTCGACCCGAACTGACACCAGCCGACGCAGGCCGCGCCGTCGTAGACCAGGGCGGCATGCGCGCGGCCGTCCCGGACGCGGGTCTCCTTGTCGGCCCGGTTCTGCGCCGGGGTCCTGCCGCTGCCGACCCCCTCGGCGTGGAAGGCCATGCACCAACATCCGCCCCAGACGCCGTTGTGCTTCTCGACCAGTCGCGCGAAGTCCGGCCAGGTGGCCGCGTCAAGGGGTCTGACGACGTAGTCGGTCATCGGCAGTCCTTACTGACCTACGAAGTCTGCTATGCGTTCGGTCCAGGCTTTGATGTCTACCACCGATCTCGCCACGTGCAGTTGCGAGCCGGGGAGCAGGTCGTGCAGTCGTTCCGCTGTGGACACCGGATGCAGCGGATCAGTGTCCCAGGCCAGGATTAGTGCGGGGTGGCGCAGGGTGGCGATCGCCTCGGGTGCCGGGAGATCGGACGTGCCGACGCCCCTGAGGATCGCGGGAAGCAGCTCGTCGGCCACGTCGGGGGAGAACTTGTACTGCGGGTAGTCCGCGAAAATGGGCGGCGGGTCCGTGCGCGCCCACTGTTCCCGCCACTGTTTCGCGCCCAGTTTCTCGATGCTGTCCGCGCTGTCGAAGTACCACTGCTTCGTTTGCTCAGCGCCGTCCCAGGCGATCGGCGGGATCATCAGCACCAGGCGACGGAAGCGGTGCGGTGCGGCGATCGCCGCGCGCAGCGCCGTGTCACAGCCGAGGGAGGAGCCGGCGAAGTCCATGGGCTCGGAGATCTCCAGGGCGTCCATCAGCGCCAGCAGGTCTCGGGCGAAGTTGTCGAAGTGATAGTCCTCGGCGATCGCGCGTCCGGTCGACCGGCCGTGACCGCGCTGGTCGTAGGCCAGCAGGCGCCGCCCGTCCGCCAGTGAGTCGAAGTCGAACAGGCCGAGACCGCGCACCGCTTTCCGGCTGAGCGGGACGCCGTGGGCGTAGCCGATCGGCGCGCCGGAACCGGTGTACTGGTAGGCGATTCGCGCGCCCTCGTGCGTGAGATAACTGTCTGCGGACATCGGTTCCTCCTCGGCTCGAATACCCCTAGTAGGTATGCAAGCTACCCGCTGGGGGTATCCCCGACAAGGGGTGAGGTGGCCGGCCGACGGATCACCGCTAAGCGTCCGACAGGTTCTCGAATGCGATCTCGATCAGTTGACGGGCCAGTCCGCACGGGGGTGGGTTGCCGTCACCGGACATCACCCGCAGGGTCAGCCAGCTGCCGTGGTCGTACTGGTCGAGGGCGTCGTCGATGGGGAGGCCGTACTCGCAGAGCTGGTTGGAGATCTCGCTCTCGAGCAGGGTGTTGCCCTCGAACTCGCTGATCGCCACCGGCTCGAGGTGGGACGGCCGGCTGAAATTGACCCATACCTGCCCGACGCGGCTGAGGTCGGCGGTCTCGTACTCCGCGTGGCACTCGTTGGGCACGGTCGAATCGCCGGGATGGGCGTTGGCGCCGACGACCTGGTTGATCGTGGGCAGCGGCATGACGACCTCGCAGGCGGGCGGCGTTTCGACCCGCTTTGCCTGCGCCACCACGGGATTCTCGATCGCGGCCGCGACGACGTCCTGGTCACAGTCGGTGCACTCCGTGATGCCCGCCGGCTCGGCGGGCACCTCGCTGCTCTCCCGTGCCGGCGGCGGTGGCGTGTCGCCGGCGGCCGGCGTCCCCGCGACGTCGCGGGTGCACGCGGTGCTGGCGAGCAGTATGGCAACGGCCAGTAGGTTCCCCCGGATTCTCACGCCATGAGCGTAGCGTTCCGTGTCGAACCGGTTACCAAGCGGTATGGAGAGAGCCGCAATGGGCAAGGCGCGTTCGCGTGATGGCCCCGCAGGCGAGATCCTTGTCCAGTAATAGGATATTGGCCACTTTTTGCCCAGTATTCCCTGGTGTTTGATGATTACCATCGGGTGCGTGGCCGGTTACGAGTTCGAGGTGTTCGTCAGTTACAGTCGTCGCGGCAGCGTGTCGAAATGGTTGATGAACCACTTCTATCCGAAGTTCCAGGATTGTCTCGCCGATCAGATCGCGCCGACGCCCAGGGTGTTCGTCGACAAGACGATGCCACGCGGCGTGCACTGGCCGGCCAAACTGCAGAAGGCACTGGGCCGCAGCAAGATCATGATCCCGTTGTTCACGCCGCTGTACTTCGAGTCGAAGTGGTGTATGGCGGAGTGGGAGAGCATGCGGGCGCGGGAGAGGTTGCTCGGGCTGGCCAGTTCGGACTGCCCGCAAAGCCTGGTCTATCCCATTCTCTACTCGGACTCGGATAACTTTCCGGAAGAGGCCAAGAAGCTTTCCCGGTGGGATTTCAAGGAGCTGGCCACGCCGGAGCCGGTCTTTCAGGAGAGCCGGGACTGGATCCTTTTCCATCGGAAGGTCACCGAGCTCGCCGAGGATCTCGTCGGACTGCTGCAGCAGGTGCCCGAGTGGCGGTCCGATTGGCCGGTAATCGAGCGGCCTGACCCGGTGCTACCGCCGCCAGTACCGATGCCGAGGTTCGACCTATGACCGGGACCATCGTCACGTTCTACTCCTACAAGGGAGGGGTCGGGCGCAGTTTCACGCTGGCCAACGTCGCCGTGCTGCTGGCTCGGTGGGGCTACCGGGTGCTCGCCATCGACTGGGACCTGGAGGCGCCCGGCCTGCACCACTACTTCGCGCCGGTGCTGCCCAAGACGCCCGACGGCGGTGTGATCGACCTCGCCTACGACTTCCTCGCCGGTGCGGACCGCCCAGGCGCCCACGCGATCCAGCTCGACCTCGAGGACGGCGTCGTGGCGCTGCTGGCCGCCGGCCGGCAGGACGAGACCTACGTCGGCCGGGTGCAGGGCATCGACTGGGAGGACCTGTACCGGCGCGGGTTCGCCGAGTTCCTGGAGCGCTGCCGGGCGGCGTGGACCTCGGACTACGACTTCGTGCTGATCGACAGCCGGACCGGCATCTCCGACATCGCCGGCATCTGCACCGCACACCTGCCCGACCGGCTGGTCGTCGTGTTCACCGCCAACGAGCAGAGTGTCAACGGCGCCGTGCGCATCGCACAACGCGCCGACCGCGCCCGGGACCGGCTGCCCTACGACCGGCAGCCGCACCTCGTGCTCCCGATCTTGTCCCGTCTGGACAACCGGGTGGAGTACGAGCGGGCCGAGGAGTGGCGCCAGCGGTGCGCCGAGATCGCCGCGCCGCTGTTCCGGAACTGGCTGGCGAAAAGCATGCCGGAGGACCTGATGCTGCGGCACGTCACGCTGCCGTACGTCTCCTACTGGAGTTTCGGCGAGCAGCTGCCGGTGCTGGAGGAGTACACACCGTCGGCGGACCAGGTGTCGTTCGCGCTGGAGACCGTGGCCGCGGTGATCGCGCAGCAGTTCGACCGCACCGACCTGCTCGCGGACAACAGGGACGCCTACGTGGCGGCGGCCCGCTCGCACGCGCGGGCGTACGACCTGGACCTGCTGGTGTCGAGCCCACGGCCGGTGCTGGATATCACGACCGAGCTCATCAAAGAGCTGCGTGCGCTCGGCGTGCGTGCGGACCGGTCGCTGTCCGGCGATCCGGAGTTTCTCGACCAGACCAGCGAGCCGGCCAGGCACCTGTGCCTCGTCGTGGACGACGAGGTGAGCCGCTGGCAGGCCACCGAGGCGGAGCGATTCCTGCGGCACACGCTCGACGCGGACGGCAACCGGCAGCTGTTCTGCGTGCTGACCCGCAATACCGACCGCGAGCGGTTGCCCGCGTTCCTGCGCAACCTGCGGCACCTCGAGTTCGACGTTGGCGTGCGGCCTCGGCATGTGGCGAGGCAGCTCCACGACCTCATCATCGGCGTCAAGCCGAGCCGCGCCGACGCCGACCGGAACGCGTTGCGGAACGCGGCGTTCGCTCTGCGCGAGGTGCCGCGCGAGGTGGCCCATCGCGGACGCTGGGCGCTCATCGAGCAGACCGTGCGCGACATGACCACCGCGCTGGACGACGGCGACCTGGCGTTGCTCAAGGACCTGACGGTGGACCTGGAGCTGTTGAACGAGGTCCGCGCGAGCAGCGAACGGTTCACCCCGCCGGACGGCCTGCGTGCCCAGATCGGCGCGCTGCTCGACCGGATCGGTCGCCGAATCGACGTGTTCACCAAGTGAGGAGTGGCGGAATGCCGGAGAAATACGGGACTCACGAGACAGCGGCGCTGATCGTGCTGACGCTGGAGAACAGGGAGGTGCCCAATCCGGAGCTCACGAAGGACTACGGCATCGATCTCCGCGAACCCGGCCGCGACAAGTTGAACAAGGCGGGCCTGATCAAGACCCGGAAGGACAAAAGGCGGTTCGTGCACCAGATCACCGACGCGGGCAAGGCGTGGTGCGAGGAGGAGCTGACGAGCGTTGAGCCGCCGCCGAGGACGGGCCCACTGGTCCGCGCGGTGTTCGAGATGGTGCGGCGCCTGGTCCACCACCTCCAGCAGGGCGATACCCGTCTTGTCAACGCGCTCCTCCCGAGCTTGGAGTCGCTGATCCGCGCGGCTTACCAGGAGCTGTCGGTGAAGCAGCAGGACTGGGTGCGCCTGGCCAAGCTTCGCCCCAAGCTCAACGGCGCCGACAAGGACGAGGTGGACCAGGTGCTGCTGGGGATGACCAAAACCGGGCTCGTCCACCTTGCCCCGGACTCCAACCGCAAGGTACTGACCGATGCCGACCACGCCGCTGCCATCCGGATCGGCAAGGAGGACAAGCACCTTGTGGCGATCGAGGAATCATGACTGAGCAACTGCGTCAGGCACTTGCCGCACTACACTTCAACTCCGCTGACGGGCCGGATGACGTCTGGCACGCCTCACCCTCCCATGTGGACGGTCTGCACACAAGGTCCGAGCATCGCATCCACACGAGTGTTCTGGAGGCAAAGCAGAGCGACGGCTCGAGCCCCATCGGGCTCGCCCTGCAAGGCCAGAAGGGAGTGGGCAAAACCCACCTACTCGGCGGAGTCAGGCAGATCGTGCAGCGCGAAGGCGGCTACTTCTTCTTGGCCGACCTCACCACCGGCGCTGCGTTCTGGGAAGACATCGCGAAGGCCATGCGCAGCGAACTTCTGCGGAGGAACGACAATGGCAAACTCCAACTGACCGAACTGTTGCAGCGGTTGTGCGACAAAGCTGCCGCACATGACCCGGTCGCCAAGGCAATCCTTGGCCATGCCCCACTTGCGATCGATGATCTGCACAGTTTTCTTGGCGCCATACGACAGGTAGACGCCCAGGTCGCGGTCGACTGCGGTGACACCATTCGGGCTCTGGTGCTCTACGCCTCTTCTGACAGTCACCGGGGCGATGTCGGCAAGGACTACCTCGCGGGATTGCGGGAGGCTACCGACGGCGATCGGCGAGCATGGGGCATACGCCCCGAGCCGAAACCGCACCGCGCGCTCGTGACGGACATTTCGCGGGTGCTTTCGCTCACCGGGCCGAGTGTCGTATCGATCGACCAGTTGGACGAGTTGGTCAACAGGGCGAGCAACGCGAGTGATGAGCAGGTGACGGACCCGGAGTTGGCCGGAGAGCTAGCGCTTATCGCCGGCGGCCTGATGCAGTTGCGGGAGGTAACGCGGCGCACTCTGTCTATTGTGGCCTGTCTGCCGAACACCTGGAAACTGCTGCATTCGGTCGCGACAGACACTGTTGCGGATCGGTTCACCGAGACGCCGATCCTTGGTTCCATCGTTGATCCGCAGCTCGGTCGGAAACTGGTCGAGACATGGCTCGGTGTGATCTACGAACGCATCGGCTTCACGCCGCCGCATCCCACCTGGCCGGTAGCACCGAGTGCGTTTGGTGAGCCGTGGACTGCCTACACCCCGCGACAGCTGCTTCGGCGTATCCAAGGGCATGCGGAGGCAGGCATTCATGGTGAGATCCGCGAGCTGGCGTCGTTCGACGAAGAGGTGACCGACGCACCGCAGCAGGTTGGCCCGGAACCGAACTACCTGGCGGAGTTCGACCGGCAGTTCGCGGAGCTGCGCAAGAGTGCCGACGTGGATGCCGCGCTGAGCCAGCACACCGAGGACGCGGTCATGCCGGACCTGCTGCAGGCCGCGTTGCGGTCATGGATCAACGAGGTCGGCAACGACGACAAGTCCTGGGAAACAGAGCCACCGGACGGCGGCAACCAGCTACACGCCGGGGTGCGCCAAACGCTGGACGAGGAACGGGACCTCGCGGAGCGCTGGATGTTCCGCGCGATCGCCCCTCGGCACGGCAACGCGGTGCTGCGGAAGCTGCGGGAGGCCAGGGTGGCCGCCGGAATTCGGACCGGCGTACACAATCGGCATTTGGTGTTGATCCACCACGGACCGAGGGGCTGGACCGGCGCCAAGACCAAAGCGGAGGTCAGTGAGCTGGCGCGAGCCGGCAGCCCGCGGCTCGAGATCACCAAGGACGACGTCCGGACGTTTTGGGCGCTCAAGGAGATGCTCACCAAGCAGAGCTACGAGCTGCTCAACTGGCTCGTGGCGCGCAAACCGGCGAGCCGGACGACCTTCTTGCGCGAGATCCTGCCCGTCCCCACGCGATCCCGGGTCAACCACCAGGAGACCCGCCCGCCGCCGGCTGGGGCGATCGAGCTCGGGATGGACAACGAGATCCGCATCGAGCTGGCGTCCCTGCGCAAGCACGCGGTGATCTTCGCCGGCTCCGGTACCGGCAAGACGGTGCTGCTGCGGCGCATCGTCGAGGAGTGCGCGTTGCGCGGCGTCTCGGCGATCGTGCTGGATCCGAACAACGACCTGGCGCGACTGGGGGACGCATGGCCACAGCCACCGGCGGACTGGCGGCCGGGTGACGCCGGCAGCGCCGCCGAATACCTCGCCAACACCGAGGTGGTGGTGTGGACACCGGGGCGCGCCGGCGGGCGGCCGCTCAGTTTCCACCCGCTGCCCGACTTCACCGCGGTGCGCGAGGACGCGGACGAGTTCACCGCCGCGGTCGAGGCGGCGGTGGCCGGCCTGGTGCCGCATGCCAGGGTTGGTGGTGGCGCGAAGGCCGCCGTCCGCGGCCGGGCGGTGCTGCGCGAGGCGTTGACGCACTACGCGCGCACGGATGCGCGCAGCCTGTCCGGGTTCGTCGACATGCTCGCCGAGCTGCCGGACGGGGTGAGCAAGCTCAGCACCGCCACCACGATGGCCGCGGACCTGGCCGAGACGTTGCGGGCCGCGATGGTCAACGATCCGCTGCTCGGCGGCGCGGGCGAGCCGACGGACCCGGCCGTGCTGCTCACCCCGGCGCCGGGCAAGCGGGCGCGGATCTCGGTGATCAGCTTCATCGGGCTGCCGTCCGACGAGCAGCGGCAAGGGTTCGTGAGCCAGCTCCAGCTGGAGGTGTTCGCCTGGATCAAGCGCAACCCGGAGGTGGACCGGGCGCTCGGCGGGCTGTTCGTCATGGACGAGGCCCAGACGATCGCGCCGTCCGGGGCCTGGACGGCGAGCACGCAGACCACCATCCTGCTCGCCTCGCAGGCACGCAAGTACGGGCTCGGTCTGCTGCTCGCGACGCAGGCGCCGAAGGGCCTGCACAACCAGGTCACCGGCAACGCGACAACGCAGTTCTTCGGCCGCCTGAACAGCCCGGCGCAGATCGCCGCGGCGAACGAGATGGCCAGGGCCAAGGGCAGCACGGTCGAGGACATCTCGCGGCTGGAACGCGGGCAGTTCTACGTCACCGGGGACACCTTCGGGTTCCGCCGCATACAGGCGCCGCTGTGCCTGAGCCACCACCCGCCCGGCCCACTGCGGTTGGAGGAGGTGCTCGACCGGTCGCGCAACGGCCGCCACGCCAACCGCTGACACCAGGACGCGCTCCGCACCTTTGAGGGTGAGGAGCGCGTCCTGGTGTTTCGTCAGCTCGCGGTCGCCGTGAGCACGGTGTTGATCCGCTGCCAGAGCGCGGTGAACAGCTCCTCCCGCGTGTAGGTGCGCGGCGCGGTCTCGACGTTGCCGAACACCGACCGGTCGTGCAGCTCCAGCTTGGCCACGCCGGCGTCGTACACCGGGCGCGCCCAACCGTTGGTGCAGGCACTCCCGGCGTCGTGCCGGCCGACCACGAAGTTCACCGTCTCGTCCCCGCCGATGCCACCACGCTGGATGTCCAGCGCGTACACGGTGTCGCCGGCCCGCTCGATCCGCAGCGCGATCCGCGAGTCGCCGCGGTGCGCGGTGCCGACGAACCCGCGCCGGCGCAGCCTCGGCACGGCCGCCGCGAACTGCTCGCCCAGGTAGCGCATGGCCGCTTCCTGCTCCGCGTAGCGGCTGAAGGCGGGCGGCACCGCCGCGGGCGGCTCGATCTCCCGTGCCCGGACCACCACCGCGGCGAGCCTGGCCCGGTCCGATCCGGCCGCCTCGGCACGCTCGACCCGGCCGGCGAGCGCTTCGGCGAGCTCGTTCGGCTGGTGCTCGGTGGCGCGGAGGTAGGTCACGTGCGGGTGTAGCAGGTCCGCCGGCACCGACACGTCGCCGACCAGCACCGGCAGCACATGCTGGTCCCCGGCCTTGGCCGCGCGGAGCATGGCGGTGGTGAAATCGTCCACTGTGGACACAAACGGAAGGAAGAACCGGACCCTGACGTCCGGCAGGTCGCCGTCGCTCTTGCGGGCCCACCACTCGTGGGTCTGCTCGTGCCCGTACTGCACGGTCAACCCGCGCTGCCGGCACACCTCCACCACCTCCTCGACAGCGGACCGCTGCTCCTCGTCGAACGACACCGCGACGTCATAGCTGGCGACTTCGATCACAGTCACACCTCTCTGTGTGTGCCGGCCACCGGCCGGCCCTCATCGGATCGGCGCAGCATCCGGGTGGCCTGTGGACCGGAGGTGGATAGCGCGTGGATGCGCCGCGGCAGGAGTTGACCGTCATAACTGGACAACGGTCAACTCCTTGTCGATAAAACGGCGATCGCGAATCCTCAGTGGTGGGCGCAGAAATTCTGTCAAGCGCCCCAATCGATTAACTATTCCACTGGAGGATTTGTCATGTCCATGTCCAGGTTGCTGGTCAGAATCGGTGCGTCGATGGTCGAGACGTGCATTGTCGTCGCGATGTTCTCGGGAGCCGGAGCCGCGCCGTCGGCCGACGGCGGTGACACCGGGTCGACACCTCCTCCGACCACCACGACCACGCCGCCGGCCACCACCGACGGCAACCCGTGGCACGGTTGATAGCTCGACAAACGCGTGCCGGGTCGTTCGTGTCACGAGCGACCCGGCAATTGCGTTTGGCTCAGTGGAAATGGTGTACTTGACGCCAGCCTGAATGGAGGCTCGAATGGCTGAGTCGTTTGGCGCGCTGCTGCGGGAATGTCGCGCCACCGCCGGTATCTCGATGGGCGAGCTTGCCAAGCGCGTCAACTACAGCAAGAGCTACCTCAGCAAGCTCGAGAATGACGTCAAACCGCCGAACGCGACCGTCGCCCGGCTCTGCGACGGCGTGCTGGACGCCGGCGGCGCACTGATCGACGCGGCGCTCTCGGCACGCGAGCGGACCGTTTCCGCGGTGGAGCTCGGCAGCCTGGATCGCCGCCAGATGCTGGCCGGTGCGGGCACGCTGCTCGGCATCGCGCTCGTCGGCGGACCACGACCGGTGCCGGACGAGCGGGTGGTGTCCGAGCTGCGGATGTCGTTCGAGCAGCTGCGCCGACTCGGCATGCAGACCAGTCCCACGGTGGTGCTCGAGCCGCTCGTCGCCCAGGTGCGCACGGTGCACGCGCTGGCACAGGAGAATCCGGAGCCGGTGCGGTCGCGGCTGCTGCTGCTCGCCGCCCGGATCGCCGAGTACACCGGGTGGATGAGCCAGGAGGCCGGCAACGAGCAGGGCGCGCTGTGGTGGACCCGGTATGCCGTGGAGCTGGCTCAGGCCGGCGGGGACCGTGAGATCGTGAGCTACGCGTTCGTCCGGGAGGCCGGGCTCGCGCTGTACCGGCAGGATCCGATCGCCACGATCGACCTTGCCCAGCAGGCCCAGCGGGATGGGCAGGCCAGCTCGTACGTCCTCGGCCTGGCGGCACGGCGGGAGGCGCAGGGGCACGCGATGGCCGGCGACCGGGATGCCTGCGAGCGTGCGCTGGATCGCGCCGCCGAGCTCCTCGACTCGTCCACTGTGGACATCCGGGCGTACCCCGTGCTCGGCTCGACCGCACCGGACCCGCTGGCGCTGGCCCGTGGGTGGGCACTGGCCGATCTCGGCAGGGCCGGTGCGGCGGCGGCCGTCCTGGACGTGGAGATGGGTCGGCTGCCGGCGACCGCCCGTCGCACCAGAGCCCGGTTCGGCGCCCGCCGGTCACTGGCCTACGCACTGGCCGGCGAGATCGACCAGAGCTGCCTGACACTGGCCGAGACGATCGACGACGCGGCACACGTCGACTCCGCGACCGTGCGCATGGACCTGCGGGAACTGGCCAGAAGCCTCAGCCGGTGGCGCGGCCACCACTCGGTCCGAGAGGTGTACCCCGAGCTGAGCCGAGTGCTGCACCGGTACTGACGCGGCGGCTAACGGCAGGCGCACGCAAGGGCCGCGCGTTCCTCGTGGACCTCGACGGCCTCCGGCAGGCCGAGCGTGGTGAACTCGGCTTCCGCCGCGTCCCAGTGGGGGATGGCGCGCTCGTGGTCGCCCATCGTGTGCAGGGTCCCCGCGATGTCGCGGTGGGCGCGGGCCTGGTGCGCGCGGTTTCCCGTGCCGTCCGCCAGGTCCAGCGCCGCCCGGCACGCACGGAGAGCCTCCGCCTGGTCGCCCATGACTCGGGCGGTGGCGCCGCGATCGAGATGGAGCTGGGTGCTCAGGTCCGCGTCGGCCAGGCCGGTCGCCACCGCCCTGGCCCGTTCCTGGTAGCGCACCGCCTCGGCGAACCGGCCACGCAGCCGGTGCACGTTGCCAAGGTTGTTCAGTGCGTAGGCCGCCGCGCAGTCGTCGCCGACCTCGACGGCGTGTCCGTGCGCCGCGGTGTGGCTCGCCAGCGAGTCGGCCAGCAGTCCCAGCCGCTGCTGCACCGAGCCGAGGTTGTTCAGGGTGTGCGCCATCCCTTGTGTGTGGCCGATCTCGCGCAGCATCCGCGCCGCGTCCTGGTGCTGGCGGAGCGCGACCTCGAGGTTGCCGTGCAGTTCGTTGAGGTAGCCGAGCATGCCCAGCGCGTGCGCTCGGCCGCGCGCGTCCTCGCTCTGCTCGTACTTTTCCAGCGCGGCCTCGAGATGCGCGATCGCCTGGTCGTGCTTGCCGAGCTCCATGGTGGGAATGGCGAGCGCGCACAAGGTGGCCGCCTCGCCGCGCACGTCACCCAGCCGAACCCATTTGGGCAGTGCCCGAGCGGCCAGTTCCAGCGCCTCGGCGAGCTGCCCGAGCCGGTCGTGCGCGGTAGCCAGCCGGAGCAGCACGTGTGCCTGACCGTAGTCGTTCTCCGGGTCGGCGGCGACGATCTCCCATGCCAGTTCCATGGTCTCGATCCAGTCCGCGAACTGGCTCGTCGTGTTGAAGTAGCGCCACATCAGCACCGCCAGCCGCCAGGTGTGCGCCGGCAGGTCGTGCGTGGCGGCATAACGGATCGCGGCCACCAGGTTGTCCCGCTCGGTGGCGATCCACCGCCGCGCCACGTCCCCGCCGGCGAAGTCCGGCGCGACCGGGCAGGAACGGTTCACCGTGGGCAGTTGAGCGCGGTCGAACGGGTACCCGGCGCCGACCGCGGCGGCCAGCGTGACCAGATAGAAGTCGAGCAGCCGGAGCATGGCGTCCGCCTGCTCGGTCGAGGTGGCCGGCGGCCGCGCCGCGGCGAACTCCTTGAGGGGGTCCAGCATCTGGTACCGCTCCGTCGCGACCTCCTCCAGCAGGCTCACCTCGTGCAGTTCGTCGAGCAGCATGCGGGCCCTGGTGACGTCGCAGTGCGCGAGGGCCGCCGCGCCGGTCGCGTTGACGTCGGGGCCTGGCAAGTAGCCGAACAATCGAAACATGGCTCGCTGCGGATCGTCGAGCTGCTGGTAGGACACCCGCATCGCGGCGGTGCCGTCTACGTCACCGGTGTCCGCGGCCCACGGCCCGCTCTCCTCGAGCAGGCGGCGCAGGTGATCAAGCGGCCACCGGTCATGCCGGCGGAACAGCGCGGCCGCCACCCGGATCGGCATCGGCAGGAAGCCGCACCGCTTGACCACCTCGGCCACGTCGGCCACCCGGCCACGCACCCGGCTCGGGTCGGTCAGCGCGTGGAACAGCGCGGCGGCGTCCTCGGGCGGCAGTGGCGAAAGCCGGACGTGCTCGCCGGTGTCCGGATCGCCCATCCGCCGGCTGGTCACGATGGCGAGGCAGCCCGGCGCCTCGGGCAGCAGCGGCCGGATCTGGTCCGGCGAGGCGGCGTTGTCCAGCACCACCAGCGTCCTGGTGCCGTACAGCGACGTCTGGTACAGCGTGACCTTCCGGCCCACGGTGGCCGGAATCTGCTCGGCCGGCACCCCGAGCTCGACCAGCAACTGGGTGAGCGCGTCCCCGACGGTCATCGCGGGCACCCCCGGGGTGAACCCGTTCAGTCGGGCCAGCAGCTGCCCGTCCGGGAACCGGTCACGGAGCCGGTGCGCCGCCTCGATCGCCAGGCCGGTCTTGCCGACGCCGGGCGCACCGCTCACCCACACCGCGCGGCGCTCGACATCGACCGGTTGGGCGGAAGCCTCGATCGCGGTGAGCTCCGCGGTGCGGCCGGTGAACGCGCCGGGCCGCGAAGGCAGGGAACTCGGCGGCTCGCCGTGCTCCGCCCGCGCGGCGAGGTTGCGCAGGACGGGGCCTGGCGCCATGCCGAGCTCGGCGAGAGCGTCCCGGGTGCCGTGCGAGACCCGGATCGCCGCCACCCCGTCACCACCCGCGAGCAGCGCTCGCATCAGGAGCTCGGCGTGCTTCTGGCTGGCCGGATCGGCCAGCACCACGGGGCGGAGCCGGTCCCGTGCCGACCGGTGGTCGCCGGCGGCCAGCTCCAGCTCGGCCAGGTCGCCGACCGCGTCGGGGTAGCTGGCATTCGGGGAGATCACGTCGGTCCCGCCCACCCGGTCGATGTCGATGTCCTCGATGAACCGCCCGCGCCACAGGCCGACCGCGGTACGCAGCAGCGCGACCGCCCGCCGCGGGGCGTCGACGCGCGCCGTCTCCGCCTCCGTCCGCAGCCGGGCGAACCGAGCGGTGTCCACCTGGTCCTCGCCGACCCGCAGCAGGTAGCCGGTCGGTGTTGTCTCGATGTGCACGTCATCGGCGTCGCGGAAGGCGTCGCGCAGCCTTTTGATATAGCTGCGCACCAGATCGCGCCGCGCCGGGTTGTCACCCCAGACGATCTCGGTCAGCCGGGCGGTGGACACCGGCTTGTTCGCGTGCAGCAGGAGCACGACGAGGATGAACCGCTGCTGCTGATCCCCCAGCAGCACCGGGGCGCCGTCGTGCCACGCCTCCAGCGGACCCAGCATCCGAAAATCCACCAAGCCTCCCCAGGCTCGAAGTTGATGTCTCAAGTCACATCGCGAAAGCGGCCGTCGGGGTATCGGTCGAATCGGCTTTCGGTCCACGTTCGGTCAACACGCACCAGGCACGCTCCACCGGCCAGCAGAGGGACGAAGGAGAAGCCGCATGGGGTCCGATGTGTTGCCGTGCTACGTGGTCTGCGACGTCTCGCTCTCGATGACCGACCACATCGACGAGCTGAACGCCGGGCTGCGGGAGTTCCGCGGCGCGGTCCACGCCGATTCGTCGGTCGCCGAGCGGGTCCGTTGTTGTGTGGTCGGGTTCGCGGAGACGCCGAGGGTGCTGCAGCCGCTGTACCCGATGGCGGAGTTTACCGAGCTGCCCAAACTGGGGTCCTGCGCCGGCACCAACTTCGGGCCGGCATTCACCCTCCTGCGCGACGCCATCGACCGGGACGTGCGTGGGCTCAAGGCGCACCGGCTGCGGGTACACCGACCGATGGTGTTCTTCCTGTCCGACTGCCAGCCGACCGATCCGGTGACCTGGCCCGCGGCGTTCGCCGCGCTCACCGACCCGGCCTGGGCCGCGCGACCGAACGTGATCGCTTTCGGCATCGGCGACGCCGACCAGGACACGCTCGGCCGGATCGGCACGTTCCGCACGTTTCTGGGACGGGACGGCGTGCGCATGAGCACCGCGCTGATCGCGTCGGTGATGTGGACGTCACCGCGACTGGACCACGTCTAGGCCATGCACGATCTGTCCACTTCTGGTCCACCCGGCCACCGCACGCTGTGTGGAAGGAGACACCATGGAGATCCATTAGGGGTGACCAGACGATGAATGGGCGCACGGAGCTGGTCCGCGAGCTGAAGTCGCTCCGCAAGGGACGTGGCCTGTTGGCGGGTCAGATCGAGGAACGGGTCGGGCCGAGCCTGCGCGCGGCGTGCGACGTGACCGACGGCGACGGGCTGGTGGTCATCCGGCAGAAGGTGGCCACCCGACTGGCTGAGCTGGCCGAGCAGCTGCCGGAGGATCTGCGTATCGCCACGCTCGCCGCGTTCGCCATCGACACCGAGGCGCGGCTTCCGCTGTACCAGGACCGGGTGCGCTGGGCGGCCATCAAAGTGGATCGCGATCCGCGCACCGTGCGCCGCCGGGTGGACGAGGCGATCAACGAACTCGCCGAGCTGGCCACCAGTGCGCCGCCGCGTCCGGCATGCGCGCCGGCCGGCTCCTGGCACACCACCGAGCTGCGTGTGGCGGTGGGGCTGGACCGGGCGCGGCCCGAGGTGCTGGAGCAGCGCCGGATCGTCGCCGACCGGGACGGCGTGCGCGAGCTGGACCTCGCGGTCTCGCTCCCGGCCGGGCGCCGCGACATGGAAGTCGGCGTGTTCTACGGCGGCACCCTGCTCGACCGCGGCATGGAGGCGAGCGACCGGTTCGGCTTCGCGCTCGCCTTGCCGAGCCCGCTCTCCAGGGGCGAGTCGCACGACTTCGCGGTGCGGTTCCGGTTCCCGACCGCGCGTGCGATGCGGCCGTACCTGGTGTGCGTGCCACGACGCCCGTGCGAGCTGTTCGACCTGCGGGTGCGGTTCGGCCGGGATCGAGTGCCGCCGCGCGTGTGGATGCTGCACGGTGCGTTCCAACGTGACGTGTCCGATCCGGTGTGCCACGGCCACGAACATCCGGTCAATGGGGCCGGCGAGATCCACATGCGGTTTCGCCAGCTGACTCCGGGCCTGGCCTACGGAGCGCGGTGGGAGGCGGACAACGCTCAGTGACCGGAAGAGGCCGCCCTGGGACCCCTCCCGGCCGGTCCGCCGTACGGTGCGGGGCATGCGTTGGAGTCGTCTGGTGCTCGGGATCGTCGGCGTGCCGTTGCTGGTGTCGTGCGGGGTGGAGCGGTCCGGGGCGTCGGCGCCTCCGTCGACATCGCGGTCGGCGTCGACGTCGCTGTCGACCACTGCTGTGCCGACGACGACCACGGTCGCGGCGGCGTCCGCGCCGGAGGTCCGGCAGGCCTTCGACGCGGCGGCCGCGCGCTACCCGAACCTCGACGTCGGACTGTGCACGTTCACCACACCGCTCACGGACCCGACGTGTGGCGCGATGTTGGCCGCTGTCAACGACATCGCGACCACCGCCGCGCAGACGTTGGCCGCCCAGGGCAACCCGCTCCACGGGCCGGTGCTCTCGGCGGCCGCCGACGTCGGGTCGGCCTACGCGCAGCTGCTCGACCCGATCCCGTGCTACGGGCTGAGCGCCGCCCCACCGCCCCCGCCGCCGCTCGTCGCCGAGGCGACGGACCTGTGCGCGGAGGGGGCCGACATCACCAAGAGCTACTGGAACATCCTCCGCACGGAGGTGTCGCTACTGGGCGACCCGCCGTGAGATCGTTGGTGGGGGACCGGGACGTTTCTGGGGAGGCGTCATGCGATGGAGACGACGACGCGCGCCGGCGGAGGAAGCGCTCGCGCTCAGTCGGGAGCTGACCGCTTAGTGGTCAAGGTCGGAAGTCTTTCGGGGGTTGATCACGCGGCGGTGTCGTGAAGGGCGCTTTCGAGACGTCGGCCCATGTCCTGAAGGACCCGTTCATGTCGTTGAGTGACATGAAGGGGTCCTTCATGGCGTCGGCCGTGTCCCGAACGCGCCCTTCACGGGCCGCGCCGGGGGGCAGGCTCGAGACGTTCGGGTTCGGTGGTTCGGCCGTGGCTGGCGGGTTGTTGTGCTGTGAAAGGCGCGTTCGGGTCGTTCGCTGTCTTTAACGCGCCTTTAGGGACATCGAGGATGCCGCGAAAGCGCCTTTCACAGCGGGCCTCTACACCCGGCCAGACCGACCCAGAAGAACTTCCGAAACCGACCAATAAGGATCCGGCCCCACCTGGCTGACCTCGCGGGCGCGCTGAACAGCCTCGGCGCCTTCTGCGGCGACGTCGGGCGGCACGCGGACGCGGTCGCACCGGCCGAGGAAGCCGTGGCGTTGCATCGGGCGCGGAACCACGTGCCCGACCTCGCCGGCTCGTTGAGCAACCTGGCGCTCCGCTACAGCGAGGTCGGCGCGCACAAGGCTGCGGTCGCCCCGTCCGAGGAAGCCGTCACGCTCTACCGGGACCTTGCCGCCGAGAACCCGGCCTACCTGTCCCACCTCGTCACCTCGTCGACGAACCTGGAACGTCGCAGGCTCGAGCGATAGCCGCCGGTGGCCAGCGCGCCGCCGCCCGGGACGGCTGAAAACCGCTACTGTGACGACCGATGAAGATCTGGTTGGCGCTGTCCGCGGTCACCCGCCTCGCCGTCGCGGTGGTCGCCGGCGCGGTGGTCGGTGTGATGGTCGGCCTTCTCACCGACGCGCCGCTGGGCATTCTCGCCGGTATCGCCACGACGGAGACGATCTTCGTGGCGGCGGGCTGGGGCGTGCTGTGGCCGATGGACGCCGTCGCCACCCACCGGAACACGCGACGTGAGGATTTCCGGCCCGTCGCCGATGAACTCGTCGTCGTCGCGGTCGCGCTCTGCGGGCTGGTCGGCATTGTGGTGCTGCTTGTGCTCGGGAACTCCGAGGTCGTGGCCGCGGTGGCACTCGCAGGGGTGTTCATGGCCTGGGCGGCACTGCACCTGATGTACGCCACGCGTTACGCGCACCTCTACTACACGACGGCCGAGGGCGGGATCGACTTCAACTCCGACGACCCGCCGACGTACCGGGACTTCCTCTACTTCAGCTACAACCTCGGCATGACCTACCAGGTGTCCGACACCGGCGTCTCGAACGCGACGGTCCGCGCCGTGGTGCTGCGGCACTCACTGCTGTCCTATGTGTTCGGTACCAGCATCCTGGCGACCACCATCAACCTGGTCGCGGGAGCCGTCACCGGCGGTTAGCGCGACGCCGGCGGGGGTCCTGTCGTGCCGGTTCCGGCCATGACGTAGCGGCGGGCGGTATCTGTCAAGAACTATTCGGCAGATAGCTCGGTTGTTGTCCGATCGGGTCACTCCAATCGAAGGCGAGGGTTCGATGAGTCGGGCGTGTGTGGTGTTGGTTGGTGCGTTGGCCGTGGGATTGGCGGGCGTGGTCGCGCCGGTCGCGGCGGCGGTGGGAGCTCCATTGGTGGTGGCCGGTGTGTCGGCGAGTGGTGATGACGGCAACATTCCCGCGAACACTCTGGATGGGGATTCAGGGACTCGATGGTCCGCACAGGGTGACGGGGCATGGATTCGCTACGACCTCGGCACGTCGCAGACCGTGGGCTCGGTGTCGATCGCGTGGCATCAAGGCGACACCCGCCGCACGACCTTCGACGTTCAGCTGTCCGGTGACGGGTCGTCGTGGACGACGGTTCTGGCCCGGCGGGCGAGCAGCGGCACGACGCTGCGACCGGAGGTGTACGACTTCGCCGATGCCGCGGGCCGGTTCGTGCGAGTGGTCGGCCATGGGAACACAACCAACAACTGGACCAGCATCACCGAGACTGCCGTCCTCGGCGCCGACGGCGGCGGCGGAGGCGGTGATTGCGAGTACCCAGCGGATGTCCTCAACCTGACCAACTGGTACATCGGGCTGCCCATCGGCGAGTCGGATAGCCCGACGAACATCGAACAGCCGGAGCTCGACACCTACAAGATCGATCCCTGGTTCGTGCCGAACGAGGACTGCGGCGGCGTGCGATTCCGTGCCGCGGTCAACGGAGTCACCACCAGCGGGTCCAGCTATCCCCGTTCGGAGCTGCGCGAGATGCGGAACAACGGGACCGAGAAGGCCAGTTGGTCATCCACGTCGGGACGCCACACCATGGTTGTCCAGGAAGCGATCACCGCCCTGCCCGAGGACAAGCCGCACGTCGTCGCCGGGCAGATCCACGACGCCAGCGACGACGTCTCCGTGTTCCGCCTGGAAGGCAATGACCTCTACATCACCAACGGGGACACCGCCCACCACAAGCTGGTCACGAGCGACTACGTGCTCGGCACGAGGTTCGAGGCGAAGTTCGAGGTCAGTGACGGGAAGATCAAGGCCTATTACAACGGCGTGCTGCAGACCACGATCTCGACGAGCTTCTCCGGCGGCTACTTCAAGGCCGGTGCCTACACCCAAGCCAACTGCGACAACTCGTCACCGTGCGGCTCGAGCAACTACGGCCAGGTCGAGATCTACGACCTCACCGTGACCCACCAGTAGCGGCAGGCAGTGGGTGCGCCGGTACTGTTCCGTGCGCACCCACCACCCTGCCCCGGGAAAGTCCGGCCGCTATGGTGCCACGGTCATCCCTAACCGCGGATCGCCTTTCCGGGCTCCCGGGAAGTTCGTGGGCCGGGGCGGGTCATACCGGTCTCGCCGCCAGTCGACAACGCCTTCGTGAGATACCTGAACACCGCCTGACGTGTTCGTCGTACCGCAATGAGTTCGGGATAGTCCGGATAGGACCATTGCACGATTGGTCAACATTCTTGCTATTGTTCGTGCACAAGTGCGCCACCCCCACGTATCTTAGTGCGCGCTTGCCGCAGAGGGAGAAGGCAAATGGCTCAAAAGGTGTTGATCCAGCTGGTCGACGACCTGGATGGCACGGCTTCCGTCGATGTCGCCAAGGTCGAGTTCGGACTCGACGGCGTGATGTACGAGATGGATCTCAGTTCGGACAACGCCGAGCGGATTCGCGCGGTGTTGGGTGAGTACATCCCGCATGCTCGCCGTACCGGCGGTCGCCGCAACCGAGGTGCGGCCGCGGGGCCGGCACGGTCGTCCGATGCCAGTGAGGCGGGCGCGATTCGTGAATGGGCTCACCAGAACGGCATCGAATTGGCCGCACGCGGCCGGATCCCAGGTCACGTCGTCGAGAAGTACCAGGAAGCTAAGCGGGCACCGGAAAGCCCGAAGAAGACCCGCGCCACCAAGCGGCGCGCCAAAGTCGCCGCCGGCTAACGCCAACCTGGTGGCGTGAAGTCGCTCGGGCTCCGCGGGCGGAGCCCGAGCGACGCCACGAACGCCGTGTGGATGTCACCGTTGTGGGCTTTGGTCAGGCGAGTAGTTTCTCGGTCGCTTCCCACAGTTCGTGCTGGATGGCTTCACTTCGGCCAGGTTCGGGGCACTGCAAGGGTTTGGCGTCCTTGACCGAGAAGTAGCCGCCCGTGCGGGTCGTGAAGGCCGGGTCGGTCGCGAGCCGCGTGATGATTCCGGCCCCGCGATGGGGATCGCCGATCCGCAGGCCGTGTAGGGCTTTCTCCAGCAGTCCGGCGAAGGGCAGCTCGCGCCCGAGGCCGGTCGTGTTGAATCCGGGGTCGCAGCAGTTGGCCGTGACGCCCGTGCCCGCCAGCCGCCGCGCGAGCTCCTGGCTGAACATGATGTCCATCAGCTTCGTCCGGCCGTAGTAGGTGGCCGACGCGCGCCGGCTGTAGTCACCGGTGAACGTGAGATCGCGCGCCGGGTCGATGCCGCTGGAGTGTCGCGACGCCTCGGACGCGACCGTGACGACGCGCGCCGGCGCCGATGCGATGAGCTTGTCGCGCACGGTGTTCGTGAGCACCCAGGGCGCGAGGTAGTTCACCGCGGTCATCTCGGCGAAACCGTCCTTGGTGACGCGCTGGCTGAACGCGTGCAGCCCGGCGTTGTTGACGAGTACGTCGATCCGGTCGTAGCGCGCCCCGACGGCTTCGCCGACGCGGCGGATGTCCGCCAGCGCGGACAGGTCGGCCAGGAAGGTGTCGACGGTGGTGCCCGGCGCGGCCTGCGCTATCTCGGCGCGCAGGTCGTCCACCTTGGCGGCACTGCGGGCGACAATCCCCAGACGCAGTCCGCGACGGGCGAGTTCGAGCGCGACGAGCCTGCCGAGGCCGTGTGTCGCGCCGGTGATGACGGCTGTGGTCATGGCGCTCCTATATCGTGAGGTACCTCAATTATGCACGATGCTGAGGTACCTCACGAAATCAAGGGGGGACCATGAGCGAGAGCCGCCGCGCCGCCGAGGTCGGCCTGCATTACCTGACGACGTCCGCCCAGCTACGCAGAACGGTGGACGAGCACCTGGCCAGGGGTGGGGTGTCGCTGGCGCGGACGAAGATCCTGCAGGTACTGGCCCGGCGTGGCCCGGTCAAGCAGGCGCAGCTGGCCATGGAGCTTGGGCTGGCCGCGCGTTCGATCACCCAGGCCGTCGAAGCCATGGAACGGGACGGCCTCGTGCGGCGGACATCGGATGCCGAGGACCGCCGCGCCAAGGTGGTGACCGCGACGGAGGACGGCGCCCGCGCGCTCGCCGCCGGTGAGACCGCCGGCAACGAGATCCTGCGACGGATCTTCGGCCGCCTGGGACCGGACCAGCTGGACACCCTGGACGAGCTGCTCGCCGTCATCGACGCCACCACCACGGAAGCGAGGCGGGTCGGGTGATCGACGCCGAGGACGTCGGCCGGCAAGAATCGTCCGTCAAATACGCTTGTCCACCATTCCGGCGCGGCACTACGTTGCCGATGTGGATCTCTTCTCACGATCTTGGACCGCGTTGCGCGCGGCGGTCGCCGAACTCCCGGACGAGGACTTCGCACGGCCGTCCGGCTGTACCGGCTGGCTCGTGCGGGACCTGGTGTGCCACCTGATCATCGACGCTCAGGACGTCCTGATCACCCTCGTGACACCCGCCGAAACGGAACCGACCCGGGACGCGGTGACCTACTGGGACGTCGCCGAAGCGCCGCCGACCGGCGACGACCCGCTCGACGCGCTGACCGTTCGGCTGGCCGCCGCCTACGAGGAGCCTCGGCTGCTCAAGTTCCACTTCGACGACGCCGGCTCGGCCGCCGGTCGCGCCGCCGAACTCGCCGACCCCGCGGCCCGGGTCAGCACGCGCGACGAGGTCCTCACCGTTGGCGACTACCTTTCCGTGTACGTCCTGGAGTCGACGCTGCACCACCTCGACCTGATCGCGCACCTCCCGGACGCGGCGGAACCGCCTGCCGAGGGCCTCGCCCGGTCGCGCGAGCTGCTGGAGAAGATCGCCGGGGCCGCGTTCCCCACGTCGTTCTCCGACAAGGACGCGTTGCTGGTCGGCACCGGCCGGCGTGTCCTGACCGACGCGGAGAAGACCGAACTGGGCGAGCTGGCGGCGAGAGTCCCGTTCATCCTCGGATGATCGTCTGACTGAACGGGACCTCTGCGTTCATGTTCACAGGTTTGCGCCGTTCAGGCGTTTGAGGAGGCTGGGTTTGCGTGCGTGGTCCTGCCGGAGAACCGCGGAGCGTTGGGCGAACTCGCGCGGGCGGGAGTCGCGTTCGGCCAGGGCTCGCAGGTCGGTGAGGAGCGCGACGGCGGCGTCGTACTCGGCGGGACTGCGGGTGGCGATCATCGCGTCGACGCGTGCCCAGGCGGCTTCTTCGTCGCGCGCCAGCTCGGCCAGCCGGCGCTCGTTGGCCAGTGCCTTGGCGCTTTCGCGGCGGGCTTTCTCCTCAGCGCGTTTCGCGGCTTCTCGGCGTTGCCCTTTGGCGCGCCTGCGCGCCGCGGTGTCCAGGAGGTCGGCCACGGTGCGACGCGGCTGGTCGGCGCGGGTCGGGGTGGTTTCGTCGCGGAACCGGCGCAACATCTCCATTCGCACGGTCGCGGCGTGATCCTGGGCTACGCGCAGGAGCAACCGGTCCTTCTCGGCGGTGGGCAGTCCTGCCACCCAGGCGGCGAGGTGTTCGGGATCGTCGGTGGCCTGGTCGAGGGGCGGGCTCGCCTCGGCCGCGACCGCGAGCAGGTCGTCGTCGAGGCGAAGGAAGTCGGCCAGCTCGCGTTGCGGCGCGGTGAGTGTGCGCAACCCAGGGGGCACAGGTGGTTCGGGCTCGTCGTCCTCGTCGTCCTCGAACACGAGTTCGTCGCGTTCCCAGGTGCCGTACCCGGCCAGCCATGCCAGGTACAGCGCGCGGTGGTCACCGGCGGCGAGCTCGCTCCGGACGCCGATGATCGCGGACAGCGGTCCCTGTGACTCGTAGTCGCAGTCGTCGGCCTCGTCCTCGCTGGTCAGGCTGAGGAGGAGGTGCTTGCCCGCGGTCCACGCCGTGACCTGGTCGTCGACGCAGTAGTGCTCAGCCACGTCCAGGTCGAGCAGGCTGCGTGGCAGGCGCAGCATGACGTGCCGTGTTCCCCAGTTGGCCAGGTAGAGGTGCGCGTCGTAGTAGCGCTCCATCAGCTGGCGCGGGTTGCCGCGGAAGTCGCCCCAGTGGTACTCGTTCACGAAGCTGGTGGCGGTGATCCGCGCGCGGGTGGACAGCGATCGCACGTCGGCCTGCGCCCGTGCGTCGAGCGGTCGGTCAACCGCGAGGAACTCGTAGTACTGGTACTCGCTCAACGCTCTTCTCGCATGTCGTCAAATCTGGGCAGGCCGGCCGGAAGCTCATCGGTCGTCGACACGTCGGACCGGGTTTCCGGGCTGGCCAGGTCGGCGAGCATACCCACCGTGGTGAGCCCGTGCGCCGAGGAGGCGCTGGACGACGGGTTCGTGCCTGAGTTCGATTTCGTGTCCGACATTGTGTCGGCGTAGTCATCGGCGCAGAACCCACAAATATCAGGAGATTTCAGGTGGCGAATCAGCCGGCTTCGAGACGCTACCCGGATACCGCGTAGTCGGTGCGGTCCCCGTACGATCCCGATTCAACGGAGCCTGATCATAGTTGGGGGCGCGGGTGTTCGAAGGTTTCAGCGAATTCATCAACCTTCTGCAGGACGTGGTGAAACGGCCGAGGCGTGGGGAGACGCCCCCGAAGCAGCCTGGCGCGGACCGCCGCTGGGGCCTTCCGGTGCTGTGCCTGGTGCGCGGTGAGGACGCGCACGATGTGTTACGCGAGATCCGTGTGTACCTCAAGAACTCCCGGCCGACCCCGATTCCGCACGCGCTGCACGAGTTCGCCGCCGACCGGGAGGCTGAGACCGCCGCCGCTCCGGAGACGCCGGGCGAACCGGTGGCGAGCGCCGACCTCGACCACGTGGCGGCGGCGCTGTTCGAGCTCGCGAAGCCGCTGTCCTCGGGCGGGCACCGGAAAAACGGCCGGATCAGATTCCGCCGCTTCGAGCTGGCCCGCTGGCTGATGAAACTGCGCCTCGACGCCGACAAGATCGACCCCGCCGAGGAGTTAGCCGGGCGCATCCGACAGTTCGAGCGCGACAGGCGGAAAAGGACGCCTCCGGCGGACAGCGTGCAGCAGGCGTTGACCGGGGCGATTCCGTGGTGGGCGCGCATTGTGCTGTGGGTGGTTCCGCCGTTGTGGTTCGGACTGCGGCTGCGCGTCGGTGTCAAGTACAGGTGGTTTCTCCGCCAGTCGTTTCTCGCGCCGCACGATCCAGGGACTTTCCTCGGCTTCGCGCAGCGCCTCACCGGCTGGTTGGGCGACGAGCCGGGGCGCAAGACCGACGGCGAGTCCGCCGAGGAGTTGCTCGGCCTGCTGGTGAACGCGTTCCTGGAGGATGTTCGGCGTGCGTACCGGCGGCGGCTGCGACCGCGTGGCGCGCGCCGGACCGCGTATCCGGTGATCCTGCTCGACCGGATCACCCGGCGCAACGGCGGTTACCCGTTGCTCGAGACCGTCAGCCGGGTTCGTGACGAGACGGGCCTGTTCGATCCGCTGTTGTTCATCAGCGCCAGCCGGCGGGTACCCCCGGATGCTTTCCCATCCGGCGCGACGCCACGCGCGGTCTGGGAAATGGGGCAGTCTCGAGCCGCCTACGCCCAATGGCGCGACCAGTTCTGGCGGGCCAGTCGGGCGCGTGAGGATGCCGCTTGGTATCTGCCGATCCAATGCAAGGTCGCGGCCGGACAGGGGCCTGCGGTCCATCCCCCAATCGAAACGTTGGAGCTGCTCCCGGCGCCATTGTGGTCTCGCGCCGCCGTGTTGCCGACAGCGTTCGTATTGATCGTCGCACTGGTCGCCGCGGGGCTGGTGTGGCTGGGTCAGATCAATGAGGCGCAGGCGCGGGAGTGGCGCGAGCAGCACTGCGATCTCGACATGACGGACCCACGCGCGGCCTACCTGGTCACGATCGACGACGAGTGCATCGGCGTGAGTGCGGAGGCGATCTTCGACGAGCCAGCCGAACTGCTGGAGGTCCAGCAGGTGATCGCGAAACAGAACGCCAAAGCCGAACGACTGCGCCGAGAAGAGCCGACCCGACAGTTTGTCAGCGTTGCCTACGTCTCCGAGATGAGTACCTCTGGGGCGATCCTTCCGTCGGAGGTCGAGCGCCTTCAGGGCGTCGCGGCACGGCAGCACCGCCAGCTCGGCGGCAACGTGGCCGATCCGCTGGTGCGGATCCTGTTCGTCAACGCCGGCAACGAGATGCGGCACGGGCGGGAGGCGGCGGGCATGCTGGCGAAACTGATGGCGGAGGACCCAACCATCATCGGCGCCGTTGGGTTGGCGGTCAGCAGCCGGGCGACGGTGGAGACCATCAAGGCGCTCGGCGCGGCGGGGATTCCGATGATCGCCGCGCCGCTGACCGCGGACAACCTCCAGCACGAGTCCCCGCTGTACTACCAGGTCTCCCCGCAGAACCGCCGCGAGGCCCAGATCGCGGCGAAGTACGCGCGCCACCAGCTCGGCACCACCGGCCCAGTGACCATCGTGTCGTCGGGCGATCCCGAGGATCTCTACGACGCCACGCTGACCGCCGGCGCCCGTGCGGAGTTCGGCAGGGAAGGTTTCGTCGTCCGGCAGCAGATCTACACACCGAGCCCGGATCTGGGGACGCCGGACCGGCCGAACCCGCGCGAGGTCGGCCAGGGACTGTGCGGCACCGACGGCCTGGTCTTCTATACCGGACGGCCCGCCGACTTCGCGCAGCTGCTGGACGGCATCAACGGCACCTGTAACTCTTCGCCCCCGGCGATCCTGGCCGGCGACGACGTCTCCCGCTACGTCGCCGATGCCAGGTCACGTGAGCGGTTCCCACAGATCCCCTATGGCTATCTGGCCCTCGCGCTCGGCGGGCAGAACTGCTACTCCGGCGGCGACCTCAACGACACGCTGCGCGAGCTCTTCCCGGCCCGGTGTTCCCGAACCCGCGACTCGTTTCTGACCGACGACGCGCCGACGGCCTACGACGCGCTCACCGCGATCGTCGCCGCGGTGAACAAGCTACGGGGCACCGCGATCACGCCGGGCGCGGTGTGGCACATGATCACCCAGCTCACCGGCGGCTCTCGCATCGACGGCGCGAGCGGCGTCATCGACTTCGGTGGGGACGGCTCGCAGATTCCGCTGAACAAGTTCCTCGCCGTCATGCACGTAGAAGGCGGTGGCGCGCCCCAGGTCCAGGCCACCTGCGGCGAGTTCCGCGGTCAGCGGCCGGCCGAGTGGTGCCCGTAACCCGACGTGCGGGTTCACGTAGACGGGGACTTGCTGTCGCGTCCGGTCGGGGGCCGAGACGGCTGAACATGGTCGTCCTCGCGGTCGCCGAGGACGGCTATCAGGTGGCGTTGTCCTGGGCGGAGATCGATCCGGAGTCGGGGCCTGCGCCGCGTTGCTGGCGACCCTCAGCGGCAACACACTTAAGTGGTCGGTTTCGGAAGTTCTTCGGGGTCGGTCTGGCTGGGTGTAGAGGCCTGCTGTGAAAGGCGCTTTCACGGCATCCCTCGATGTCATTAGGCGCGTTAGGGACAGCGAACGACCCGAACGCGCCTTTCACAGCACAACAACCCGCCAGCCACGGCCACAACCACCGAACCCGAACGTCTCAAGCCTGCCGCCCGACGGGGCGCGGCCGTGAAGGGCGCGTTCGGGACATGGCCGATGCCCTGAAGGACCCCTTCATGTCACTCAACGACATGATGGGGTCCTTCAGGGCATTTGGCTTGCGTCTCGAAAGCGCCCTTCACGACACCGAGTGCGACTCGGTATTGCCTGGATTCGGCCGCGCCCCGTCGTTGAACCACTGTGACGCACGAGTGGTGCCGTGGTGACACGTAGTGGCTTCGGTCGTTACGGTTGCTTCAGCGGTGGCGTCGCGGTGGTCGCGACCACAATGAGTTCGCCGAGGGGGCGCGGAGTGAGTGGTGAGCGTGGGCCGCGTCGAGCGGTTCCGTTCTTGGATCGGTCCGTGCAACGCGCGACGATTCGTGATCATCTCGTTGCCCGCCGGGAGCAGCGGGAAAATCGGGCTGATTTGCGTGCATGGTCGTGCGGGGTTGGGGAGCTACAGCCTGGCCGCTGAGGCGTGCGGTGAGCACCTGCAGACCCTTGGTGGCATCTATATCGAGGTGCAGGCGGCCATGCCGGACGGCCGTCCGGTTCCGCTGGGTGAGGTGCTCGGCCAGGCTCTGCGCGGTCTGGGAGCGGCGGAGGCGGATCTCGCCGTGTCGGACGAGGCGCGAGTCGAGGCCTACCAGCGGCTGTCAGCCGGGCGACGGTTTGTGCTGCTGGTCAAGGACGCAGTTGTGGCCGAGCAGGTCGACCCGCTGGTCCCGAGCTCGGCGCCCGATGCCCTGATGCTGGTCACCAGCAGGCGTGCGCTGCGCGCTCTTTACGCCCGGAACTTCATCGCCGTTCAGCTGGACAGGCTCCCAGCCGAGGAGGCGCGTGAGCTGCTGATCAGCAGCCTCGGTCCGACGGCGGGCGAGATCGACAGCGGTCTCGTCGAGGAACTGGACAGGCTGTGTGACGGACATCCGCTGCTGATCCGGCTGGTTGCCGCGCACCTGCTGGGCCGGGCGCGGGTGGCCGAACCGCTGGTCACCAGGATCCGTCGGTCCCGCGCTGCGCTGCTGGAGCTGGACGTGACCAAGCCGGTCGCCTCGTCGCTCACCCTTGCTTACGAGGGACTCAAGGAGCCGCTGCGACAGGCCTACCGGCGAGCTGCGCTGGTGCCCGGCCCTGATCTCACGCCGGACGTCGCGGCAATTGCCTGCGCGACCGACGTGTTGACCGCGGCCGAGATGCTCGACGAGCTGGTCGACGCGAACCTGTTGTCCGTCGACGAGATGAGCGGCCGGTACACGTTCCACACGGTGGTTCGCGAGCACGCCCGGCTGCGGGCCCGTGAGGACGAGGGCGACGAGCGTTGCGACACCGTCGTCGGCAGGATCGCCCGGTGGTACCTGGACGAGGCCGTCCCGCGCGACGCGGCGCTGACCGAACGATGGCGTGTCGGCGCTGCCTTCGCCGCGTCCAGTCGGCCGAGACCGCCGCGCGACCAGGCGATCGAGTGGTTCGACCGCGAGTGGCGCAACGTGGTGGCCTGTGTCGGCGTCGCGCACGGGGCGGCGGAGCACGATGTCGCGTGGCAGCTCTGCGTGGTCGTGTTCAAGTATCTCCATATGCACGGCCACACGGACGCGTGGCTGGAAAGCCACCGGCTCGGTGTCGAGTCCGCTCGGCACGTCGGTGACCGGGCCGGAGTCATGCAGGTGACCAACCAGCGTGGCGCCGCGTGGATGGCGGTCCGCGCGTTTCGCGATGCCCGAGCGGACTTCGAGGATTCCCTCGCCGCCGCCCTGGATGTCGGGCACGCCGAGGGCCAGCAGTCGAACCTTGAATGGCTGGGCAAGCTCAGCGCCCAGGAGGGTGACGTCGACGCGGCGTTCGTCTGCTACGACGAGTCGGAGGCGGTGATCGTGGGCGGGCGGCCGCCGATCGCGCCGGAACAGGCTGCCCGGATGCGGGCGTTGTTGGACCTGCACCGCGCCCGCGCTCATCTGCGGCGGGACGCTCGGCCGGAAGCCGTTGCCGCTGTCACCCGTGCGCTGGACCATTTCCACGCGGGCGGCGGCGAGCGGGAGAACAGGGCCAAGTGCTTGAGCGTGCTCGGTGACGCGCTCGAGGGTCGTTCGACCGCGGCCGACGCTCATGACGAAGCCGCCGCGCTGTACCGGGCGGACGGGCTTCGCAGGGCGGAGGCGGGTGCGTTGCTGCGGGTCGGCCATCTGGATGCGGTGCCCCAGCGTGCGCGTGCGGCGCTGAAGCGTTCCTGCGAGCTGTACGCCGAACTGGGCGATCCCGATGAGGACAAGGCCCGTGCGGCACTCGACCACCTCGGTGCCCGACCGACCTAACCGCTCGTCGTCGCGGCGAGATCGATGTCGAGCGTCGCGGAGTGTGAGCCGAGCACGACGACCACCTGGCTGGGCAGGTCGTGGCCCGCGGCGATCAGCGGCTCGAGAGCCGACGCGTACACGGCGGCGTCGACCAGGCCGGGTTCGTCGACCCGTACGGCGGCCGAGGTGCCCTCGCGCGTGGTCACCTGACAGCGACTGTGCTCGCGGCGCTGGACGACGAGCCGGCAGGCCGGGCGGTCGGCGAACACGTCGGCCGCGGTGGGGCCGTCCCGGGGGACCAGCACCACGGCGGCGAGCCCGTACAGGTCGTGCCGGGGATGTCCGGCGGCGATCACGAGATGGCGATCCAGCGATTCCGTCGGGCTACCCGGCGGCGGCGTCACGTCCGCGGGCCAGCGATTCAATCGGATGTGACCGTCGGTTGTCCCGTGGGTAACTGCCCACCACGCCCCGACACCGGCGCGGAGTGGGGTCAGCTCCGCTGCGTCGTAGGTCGGCAGGACGGGGCCAGCGTCCGGCTCTGGCAGGTTCATCAGCCCGTAGAAGGTGGTCCGCAGCAGCCGGGCCGACTTGCCGGGGACCGAGGTCGTCAGGTCACGGACCGACTGGTGATCCCGGCGGGCGGTCATCGCCGACCGCAGCTGCGGCCGGAGCGGTCGACCTACGGCCAGGCGTGGGGCGGTCCGACCGAGGGCGCCGATCGCGGAGCTGGTCACGACGTCGTCCTCGGGGAACGTCGCGAGCAGAGTGGGCAGCCCCAGCGCGGCCGCGTAGCCGGTCACGGCGCCGTGATCGCCGACGACAACATCTGCGGCGAGGAGGGCTTGCTGCCACCCGGCGGCCGGTGGAATCAGCAGCAAGCCGGCTCGCAGACAGTCGGCGAGCCAAAGCCGGATCTGCGCCGGTCCGTGCGCGTACCAGACATTGGGGTGCAGCGCGGCGCACATGACGTGGCGATCCAACTCCAGTTCGGCCAGCAGGCGAGAGATCAGATCGGGGGATCGTCCGAACAGCGAGTTCGGCCCCCAGGTGGATGACACGAACACCACGGTGGTTCGCTCGTCGGCACCGAGAATCTCGCGGTAGCGGTTCCGGTGGGCATGGCTGGTGATCAGCCGGTCATAACAGGGGTCCCCGGCGACGACCGCCGCCGGAACGGCGTCGGGCACCGCCTCTGCGAGACGGTCGAGTTCGGCCACATGGGACAGGACGATCGCGCTGGGAACCACGACGCCGTCCTGTACGAGCGACTGAGCAGAGAGCCCGTATACAGTCCGGTTTCCGGTTTCCGGTTTGAGTATTTACTGTAGCCAATTCCGTGCGACAACACGGCGAGCGGCGCGGCGATATCGTGCAAGTTGCCACTATTGTGTACTGACAGGGCAAGGTCGAACTCGGTCATGATCGCCTGTTGCCAGGGCAGCACGACAGCTCCCGCCCTGGCCAGTTCCTCCTCGACGCCCGCGCTTACCGCGGAGGTCCCGGGGACGGTGCAGACGAGTTGCACCCGTCGGTCGGAGTCGAACACGGTCAGCAGGTCGTTCAGCCGGTTCAGTGCTGTGACGGTATGTACGACGACCAGCACCGTCCGTTCGATGGGAACGGTGTTCCAACGTCGGCTGTGGGGCCCGACGGGCACCTTGGCCCAGCGACTCGTTGACACTCGTTGCTCCCGCGTGCTGACCGACTTTGATCACCGTACCCCTGGCCGGCACGGTCGCCGGTCCGCTCGGTTCAGCCGAGTTCCGGGGGCAGCGAGGTGGCCGGGTTCACGCGGGCGCGGCGGAGTTGGCTGTCGGTGAGCCCTCGGGTCGAGCGCAGGTCGGCTCCGCCGAGATCGGCGGAGACCAGGATGGCATCGTCGACGTCCGCGTCGCTGAGGTCGATCTCGGTGAGATCGGCCTTGGTCAGGTCGCAGCCACTGAGGTCGGCGCCCCGAGCGACCGCGCCGGCGAGGATCACCCCGGCGGCGTGTGCGCCGGAGAGCGCCGCGTCGGTCAGGTTCGTGTCGCGGAGGTTCGCCTTGTCGAGGCGTGCGCCGGGCAGTTGTGCGCCGCGCAGGTCGGCGCCGGTGAGATCACTGCCGGTGAGGTCGGCGTCGCGGAGGTCGAATCCGGACAGGTCGGCGTTGGCGATGGCGATTCCGCGCAGGTCGAGCGCGTCGGTTCGACCGCGCGGTGGTGTTCCCCGGTCACGGATGGTCGCGAGTGCGGCCGCGACGTCGTCGGGCGTGGGAATCTTGTCCTGGCTGACGGGGTGAGTGCGCAGGTATCCCGTGACGGTCCGGAGGACGCGATCGCGGTCGCGGGCCGAGTCGTGCAGGATCCGGTCAAGGGCGCGGTGGCCGCCAGCACGGACGGTGACGTCGGCGGAGCCCAGTTGGTCGACCGCGTTGGTGAAGCGGTCGGTGTACTGCTTGTCGCGGTCCAGCACGAACTTGCGTCCGGTGTAGTAGAGGCCGCCCGCGACGAACGCGGCGCTCAGGACGGTGGCGACCTGACCGCGAATGGTACTCATCGCCGCGATGCGATCCTTGGCGTCCAACTGGTCCAGTTCGGGACCGGCGAGCCACCTGCTGACCGGCCCGAACAGGAACCAGACAACGGCGACGACCGCCACAACGGCGACGATGACGGCCACGGTGACAAGCAAGATCCTGGGCGCGTGGCGACTCATGCCGACATTGCACTACACAGCCGATGCGTCCGCTGACGGAGGGTACGATCGCCGGTAGGGTGACGGCGAAATAGAGTGGGTACCGGTGACCACGTCGTTCATCCCGGACCAGATCCAGGGCCGGAATCCGCACTACGTCAACCACGACGACGAGCTTCGCGAGGCTGTGGCGGCGGTTGACCAGGCCGACAGCAACCTGGTGATCGTGTTCTCCGGGGTCGCCGGCAGCGGGAAGACGTCCACGGCGAAGGAACTCGCGTTCCGAGTGAAGTTGCCGCTGCGCGTCAGGGACTGACGGCATTCGGCCGGTCTCACCCTGTCCAAATTGGACATTCGGGAGAGGGTGTGCGGCCACGTCGCGGGTAGTTTGAGAAGGGTGCACATTCTGATCGTCGACGACGAGCCCGCGGTGTGCGAGTCGTTGTCGCGGACACTGCGCTTCGAGGGCTACGAGGTGTCCATTGCCCACGAAGGAGCCACGGCGCTGGCGATGATCCGGTCCCAGCGCCCGGACGGGGTGATCCTGGACGTCACCATGCCGGTGCTGGGCGGTCTGGACACGTGCCGGGTGCTGCGGGCGGACGGCGACCTGACGCCGGTGCTCATGCTCACCGCGCGTGACGACGTCACCGACCGGGTCTCGGGGCTGGACGCGGGCGCGGACGACTACCTGGCCAAGCCGTTCGCGTTGCAGGAGCTGCTGGCCCGGGTGCGTGCGCTGGTGCGCCGCGGCGGCTACGTGGATGCGACGCCGGCCGGCGAGTCGTCGGCACAGGAACTGCGTTTCGCGGACCTCGTGCTGCACGTCGGCACCCGCGAGGTGCGGCGCGGGGACCGGCCGCTGGGCCTGACGCGGACCGAGTTCTCGATACTGGAGACGTTCCTGCGGCATCCGAGGCTGGTGCTCTCCCGCAGCACGATGTTCCGGCACGTCTGGGGCTACGACTTCGGCACCGCCTCCAACGGGCTCGACGTCTACATCAGCTACCTGCGCCGCAAGCTGGAGGCGGCCGGGGAGCGGCGCCTCCTGCACACCGTGCGCGGTGTCGGCTACGTGCTGCGCGAGGAACCCCTGTGAGCGAGCTTGCGAGCGAATCAATGTCACAGGGCGACCGCGAGCGGCTCCCCGGAGTCTGCGAGGGGGAGTCGTGAGGGAGCCGCGCGCGTGGTTGGCGGACCATCGCTGGCGGCAGCTCTCGCTCCGGTCGCGGTTCACCCTGCTCGCCGCGGGTGCGGCGGCGGTCGCCGTGGTCGTCGTGGCGACCGCGTCGTGGCTGATCGTGCAGGCCAAGCTGTACCAGCAGTTCGACGACCAGCTCCGGTCCTACGCGCAGCTGGCGGACAAGTCCTCCTCGGCGAGCGAGGCGCTCGCCACGTTGCGGCCGGCCGACCGGGCGGACCCCGGTGACGACGGTCCCGACCGGCCCGCCGAGCTGGTGGTGCAGTTCGTGAGTCCGTCGGGCGTGGTGACCACCGCGGGCGCCGAGGGAACCGACCACATACCGGTGACCGACCGAGCGCGTGCGGTCGCCGACGGGCAACCCGCGCAGGTGGAGAGGCTGCGGATCGGCCACGACCAGTACCGGGTGTGGACGGTCGCCACTCAGGACGGCCTGGTGCAGGTCGCCCGCGACGCCGAGGACATCGAGCAGACGCTCACCGAGCTCGGCCTGCTGCACTCGCTGGTCGGCGTCGTCGGCGTGCTCGGGGCCGCCGTGCTCGGTCGCTCCGTCGCGCGCGCCGCGCTGCGGCCGGTCGACACGCTCACCGCGGGCGCCGAACGGGTCGCGCACACCCAGGACCTGAAGGCGAAGATCCCGGTGGCGGGACGCGGCGAGATCGCCCGGCTCGCGGAGGCGTTCAACGCGATGCTGTCGGCGCTGAGCACCTCCCGCACGGCGCAGCGGCGACTCGTGGAGGACGCGGGGCACGAGCTGCGGACCCCGTTGACCAGCCTGCGCAACAACGTCGAGCTGCTCATCCACGCCGAGGAGCCGTCGAACTCGGCGAAGGTGCTCTCCGCCGCCGACCGGACCCGGTTGCTTGGCGACCTCGGCACCCAGGCCGTCGAGCTGAGCACGCTCGTCGGCGAGCTCGTCGAGCTGGCCAAGGAGGACTCGAGCCCGGAGCCGTTCGTGCCGGTCGACCTGGCCGACGTCGTCGGTTCGGCGGTGGAGCGAGCGCGGGCCCGGGCGCCGCAGGTCCAGTTCGACACGGCGCTGGCGCGTGTCCACGTGCGCGGCGGCCCGGTGTCGATGGAGCGCGCGGTGCTCAACCTGCTCGACAACGCCGCGAAGTGGAGCCCATCCGGCGGCACGGTGTGGGTGAACGTGCGGCGCGAGGACGACCACGCGGTGATGAGCGTCGCCGACGAAGGGCCGGGCATCGATCCGGTCGACCTGCCGCACGTGTTCGAGCGGTTCTACCGCGCCGAGTCGGCCCGCGCGCTGCCCGGCTCCGGTCTGGGGCTGGCGATCGTCGCCCAGGTCGCCGCCGCGCACGGTGGCGCGGCACGGGCGGGCCGGGCGGACGCCGGCGGCGCGTTGCTGGAGCTGCGGCTGCCGGTGGTTTCTCACCCAAACCCTTGAGGATCTTCATGGTTCTCTAACCAACCGGCGGCAAGGTCGTGGTGTGTCCCTCATCCGCCGCACCGCGACCGTCCCGCTGGCCCGGGTGTCGATCGCGTTGCTGGCCGGATCGCTGCTGGTCGGCGCCTACCTCACGGTCGCGCTGCGCGCCGAGGTGAGCCCCATCGCGAACGTGGTCAGCGACTACGTGTTCTACCGCCCCGGCGGCGTGCTCTACGTGCTCGCGGTGCTCCTCCTGCTCGCGGGCGGTGTCGCGGTGCTGGCCGGCCTGCCGGCGCTCGGGGTGCCCCGCTCGCGGCTGCGGAACGTGCTCTTCGGCCTCTGGGGTTGGGGGCTGCTCCTGTGCGCGGTGTTCCCCACCAACCGCACGAGCGGCGACTCGACGTTCTCCGGTGAGATCCACCGGTTGGCGGGCGGCACGTTCCTCACCAGCCTGCCGCTCGCGGCCTGGCACCTCGCGCGGGCGCTGCGCACCGACGCGCACCTGCGTGCGATGGCGTTCCGGATCCGCCGGCTCGCCGTGGCGTGCCTGGTGCTCGCGGCGGTGTTCGGGCTCTGCCAACTCGCCCCACTCCCGGTGCCCGACGTGCAGGGGCTCGTCGAGCGCCTCGCACTCGGCGCCGAGGTGGCGCTGCTACTGACCACCGCTACGACGATGAAGCGGGTGACCGGATGAACAACATCCTGTTCGCGGTGGCACTGGCCGCACTGGCCGCGTGCTGCTTCGCCACCGCGATCCACCTCCAGCACCGCTCGGTGCGCGAGACGGGCTCGGGCGCGCCGCGCGGCCTGTGGCGCGTGGTGCGCACCCCGACGTGGCTGGTCGGCACCTCCCTCGCCGCGGTCGGCGCCGCCCTGCACGTGTTCGCGCTCGCCATGGCGCCGCTGGCGGTCGTCCAGCCGGTCGGCGTGCTCAGCCTGGTGCTCACGACGCTGATCGGCGGCCACTCCCGGCGGGCGGCGCTCGCGGTGTGCGCCGGCACTGTGGGCTTCGTGGTGCTCGCCGCCACCACGGGCAGCCTCACACCCTCCACTGTGGACGCCTCGCGGGTGCAGCTGGTGCTGGTGGTGGCCGCCGTGATGGCGATCGTGGGCCTGCGAGCCGCGGGACGCATCAGGTGCCTGGTGCTCGCCTCCTCCGCCGCGGTGCTGTTCGGGCTGGGGTCGGCACTGGTCAGGGCCGCCGTGCTGGACGGCTCGCTCGGACTCGCCGCCGAGTCGGCCGCGCTCATGCTCGCGGGTGGCTGGCTCGCCCACCAGGCCTACGCGAGCGGCCCGCCCGCCGTGGTCATTGGCGCCGTCACCGTGATCGACCCGCTCACCGCGGTCGCCGTCGGAATCGGCGTCTACGGCGAGGCGTTCGGCGGCCCACTCGTGATGACCGCCCAGCTCGGGTGCGCCGCGCTGGCGATCGGCGGCGTGATCGCGTTGACCCGCTCGGCCCCGGACCGGCGGCCGACCCGGATCGGGGCCGGCCCGCACCATCCGACGGCGCTGAGGATCCTGCTGGCGGCGGACACCTACCCACCGGACGTCAACGGCGCGGCGAACTTCGCGGGCCGGCTGGCCGAGGGGCTCGCCGGGCGTGGCCACGACGTGCACGTGGTGTGCCCGTCGGCGACGTCCGAGGGCGGCTCTGCGATGGTCGGCCAGGTCACCGTGCACCGGATCGCCTCGTCGCGCACGCCGTTCCACCCGACGTTCCGGGTGTGCACCCCGTGGCAGGTCAGCCGTGCGCTGCCACAGCTGCTCGCCCGGGTGCGGCCCGACGTCGTGCACGTGCAGGCGCACTTCGCGGTGGGCCGCACCGTGCTCCGTGCGGCCGTCGCCCACGACCTGCCGGTGGTCGCCACCAACCACTTCATGCCGGAGAACCTGCTCGGGTACGGCCCGATCCCCCGGGTGCTGCACGGTGCGTTCGCCCGCGTCGCGTGGCGCGACCTGGTGCGCGTGTACCGGCGGGCCCAGGTCGTCACCGCCCCGACCCCGCGGGCGGCGAACCTCTTGCGGGACAAGGGGTTGCCCGCTCGAGCCATCTCGTGCGGCATCGACCTCACCCGGTTCGGCGCGACCGGCGGACCCCGGTCGGCATCGACCATCGCCACCGTCGTCTTCGTGGGCAGGCTGGACCGCGAGAAGAACGTCGACGAGCTGCTGCGTGCGTTGGCGCGCACCACCGGTGTCCGCGCCGAGATCGTCGGCGACGGGGTGTGCCGGGCCGAGCTGACGGCCCTCGCCGAGCACCTCGGCATCGCGGACCTGGTGCGGTTCCACGGTTTCCTGCCCGACGACGGTGTCGTGGCCGTGCTGCGCCGGGGCGACCTGTTCTGCATGCCGGGCACCGCCGAGCTGCAGAGCATCGCCACGCTGGAGGCGATGGCGACCGGACTGCCGGTGGTCGCCGCCGACGCGATGGCGTTGCCACACCTGGTGCACCACGGCGTCAACGGCTACCTGTACCCACCGGGCGACCCGGTGGCGCTGGCGGCCGCGCTGGACACGCTCGCCGCCGACCCCACCGCCCGGCGCGCCATGGGGACCGCCAGCCGGCAGATCGCCGCACACCACGACCTGGACAGCACGCTGGACGCGTTCGAGGACCTCTACCGAACCCCGCACCGAGAAGAGAGCGACCATGACCACACCGGAACAGCCCGAGCAGCCGACGCCCGACGAGCCCGTCGAGAGCACACCGCCGCCGCGGGCTGACCGCAAGCGCGGCCGGCTCGCCGAAGACACGCTCGCCATCGTCCGCAACCGCGTCGCGCAACTCGTCGCCGTCCTGGTGCTCGGCGGCGTGATCGGCGCCGGCGTCACCGCGTTGGTCGCCGACGAGGACGGTGGCGGTGACGGTGACCGGGGCGGCCACAGCCGTGAGCACGACGACCAGGAAAACGATCACAACGAGGACTGACCGGCCACCTGTTCGACGACCACCGTTCACCATGCCGTGGCATGCCCGCCGCCCGCCGGCGGGATTGTCCCCGCCGGGGAGAACGGGAACACCATCATGCCCAACTGGCGTCGCCCAGCACTGGCCCCAGCCACGATCAGCGCGTTGACCGCCACCGTCGTCGCGGCCGCGCCGGCCGTGGTGGGGCCAGAGGACGAGCTGGTTGGGGACTGGTGGCGTGTCGCATGGCCCGCTACCTCGCGAAACTTCATACCGCCCGCTGGCCCGGGAATCGATGACGGCAGTGAGGAGGAATCCACAGCAGATCTACGCGAAGGGTGATCGCCGGCCTGGAGGCGGCAACCCGCGAGCGGATCGAGCGGGCACTCGGCTGGAGCGGTGAAACTGGGGGGCGTATGGGGGGCGATCAACCGGATTCGGTCGGTCCTGACCGGACAGAGCCCAATCGTCTTCGGGGGCATCATTGCAGGTCAAAGGGCCTGGTCAGAGCTGGTGTGTGGTGGTGCCCCCGGCGCGGCTCGTACAGCATCCGCACGAACCCGCACCCGTCGTGAGCTGCTGGTTTCCACCACAGTCGAGATCCCACGTCGCCGCCGTGGCCAGGGCGGTGACACCCAGTGACCGCGACGACCCAGCCGGTCCGGCCGCGTGGCCGGGTGACTGCCGAGGAGTGGGCGCGGCGCGCGTGCACGCTGGTTGTGGCTGGGGTGGCGGCGTACGCGTCGTATCAGCACCAGCGTGAGTACGCCGTGGCCGGCGGTTCCGATCCGATCGGTGCGGCGTTGTGGCCGCTGTCGGTGGACGGCCTGCTGGTGCTGGCCACGGTCGGCGTACTCAAGGCCGAGCAGCTCAGCCGCCGGGGGCGGATCGCGGTGTGGGTGTCGTTCTGGCTGGGCATCGCGGTCTCGCTGGCGGCCAACATCGCCGCCGCCCCCACGCTGGCCTGGAAGCCGGTCCTGGTGGCTGGGTGGCCTCCGGTAGCTCTGCTGCTGGCCGTCGAACTGTTGGCCCACGGTCCCCGTTCTCGGCAAGCACACCGAGACGAGGCGGCCACACCCGAGACCGAACAGGCCGGAATCGAGACCGGAACCGCTACCCAAATGGAGGTTCGAGACACCGAGATCGAGAGCGAAGGTGACGGCGAGACCGCGCAGGTGATCACTCTCGCTGGGGTCTCGCAGCACATCGGGTCGGCAGCCGAGCCGACCGCCCAGGAGGTCATGTGGGAGCACTTCCAGCGTGAGCAGGTCCGCGGACGGACGCCGACCGGGGCCGAGTTGGACCGGGTTGCCGGCACGAACAACTACGGGCGCACCGTGCTGCGGCAGTGGCGCAACGAGGGCCGTATCTCGCCCGCTGGCCACGAGCAGCGCACGCGAGGGGGTGTGGGATGACCAGCCAGCTTCCGCCCGGTCCGGCCGACACGACGCACCCGCGACGGGCGTTGGCCCGGCTGGCGCTGTCCTCCGCGTACAGGGAGGCGGCCGACTTCACCGTCGGAGGCGTCCCGACCGTGAGTGACGAGTTCGGCGACGCCTACGACTACGTCGACCACGCCGCCCGCCTGCTCTCAATGGCCCAGGACGTCGTGGCCCGTGCCGTGGTCTACGCCCGCGAGCGGGCTGGTCGGTGGGACGACATCGCCGAGGCGCTGAACCTCACCGCCGAGCAGGCGCGCGACCAGTACACCGCCACGATCGACCAGTGGGACGGTTCCTGGCCAGCCGGATGCCGGACGGCACCACCGAGCCCGACGAGAGCGCCGCCGACCTCGACCAATGGTGTATGCGGCACCTGGAAGAGAACCACGGTGCCCGGCACAATGCCCGCTACGACGGTATTGAAGACCGTATGGTGTCAGCCAATCTCCCCGAGCACACCCCGGTTACCGAGATCAACAGCGTGACCCGCACGGCGGTCTACCTCATTGAGCGTGGCAGCGAGGCGACGGAGGCGGAGCGAGTCGCCCACGAGTCCCGTAAGAGGGCATTGATGGTCAAGCTCGATCAGGTCATGCCATAGGTTCACGGCGCTTCAACGATGGAAGGGCTCGTCAATTGACGAGCCCTTCCGCGTACGCAAGAGATATTGTTCTATGCCGTGCGAACGACGTTCGTGGTGAAACGCGCGCAGTCCGTGCGGACAGGCCGCTCCAGATGACGTCGATACGTCTTGTGACCAAGTATCTTGGCACGATGGCGCTCAGACCAACAGACCATACCTGGCAGGGGTTCACTCAGGAGCAAGCCGGACTGCTGGACTTCCTCGATCATCTCGGCAACAACGGCTGGGCGCGGAACCCGCAGAGCGAGGAGATCTTGCCCACGTTGATGGGAGACTTTCTCGATGCTGGCCTCCAAGTGAGTCAGGTCAAGGACGCCATGAAGTCAATCGGTTATAGCAAGGATGCCCTGCACCAACTCGACCGATGGGAGTCCAAGCGCGTCACCGGACGATTCGGGCGTTAGACGGCGCGTCACCTCCTGCTCTGGCGTACATGAGAACCCCTATTCCGTGAGAGGAATCAGGTTTGGGTCCATTCAGGGAATCAGATGGGGGCCCGCTTGGTTCGTCGTCGTGGTCTGGCGCGGCGGGTTAGTCATCGGTCATGGGCGATGAGGGCCGGTGCTCGATGCGTTTCACGTCGTGGAGGTTCTCGGCCAGGGTCAGATAGCACGTGCCTTCGTCTTTGAACAACAGAACTGGGCGGCCGTGGACGTCGTAGTACAGGATCGGCTCCTCGTGGCCTCCGTGGAACACCGCCACCAGTCCCGGCAGTGCGGGGGTGAATGGACCGGTCAACGGTGGATCAACGGGCTGGCGGATCCCGATGTAGGTCATCCCGGGTCCTGCTCCCACTTCGGCCCGGACCAACCGGGTGCCGCCATATTCCTCCACCAGCGGATGCCCCTCGGCGCTGAACGCGTAGATCGGCAACGTCACGCCGCCGTGAGGGTCCTCAGGGTCCTTTTTGTACTCCGCATGCAGATCGGGCGGAGCGGGCACCGCAGGTCGCTCACTCGAGGGGGTCCTATTGCCGTCGGTCATGAACCAAGCCCTTCTATCCGGCCGCCACCAGCACGGATGCCGTGGTGACGCGTTGCCGGTGAGGTGTCGCCCTCGTGACGACTACCGTTCTGCTAATTCTGTACTGGGCGCCGACGCCCCGCGACATGGGGATAGGTACATGGGCGAGTGCCAGCGCGAGGGTGTGTCGCTGGGCTGGATGGCCATCGAGACGGCACAGCGGGGCGGTGCTGGCGGATCGAGGTGTCCCGCGGGTCGATGTCGCGGGTTGTCTCTACGCTTGGAGCATGAGCTTCACAGCACTCCACCGCGCGCTCGGGGTCGCACCGGGACCGTTGACTGACGACCTGCTTGACGCGGCGGTGGCTGCTGGTGTTGCGGAGACGAGGGATTTGGACTGGAAGTCCGAGCTTCCTCCCGCGAAGGGGTTGCCGCAGACGGACTTTCCCAAGGACGCGGCTGCGATGGCGAACAGCGGCGGAGGCGTGATCGTCTACGGTGTGTGTGAGTCACAGAAGGCAGCGACCGGGCGCGTCGACGTGGGCGAGTTCGATGAGACCTTTGAGCGTTCCCTGCGCAGCGCGGCGATCACAGCTATCTCCCCACCGGTGTTCGGTCTGAACGTGCACCGTCTCGGGACTGAGGGGAACCGGGCCGTCATTGTCGAGGTTCCCGCGAGCGTCGATGGTCCGCATCTCATCTACAGGAACGAGTATTTCGGGGCGCCAGTGCGCAACGACTCCGACACGGTGTGGATGAAGGAGCGCCAGATCGAGGCCATGTATCGTGCTCGGTTTGATGAACGACGTCACGCCACCGACGTCTTGAACGTGCTCTTCACCGAAGCTTCCGCCGGTCGGGACACCGACAAGCGGGCATGGCTGATCGCGGTCGCTCACCCTCGCATCCCACGTCTCCGAGATCGTCTCAGCCGCGAGGTCGTCCAGGCTGTGCTGTCGAAGGCCACGGACCTGACGATGGTGTACGCGGGGCGCGGTGGCATACATCCGCTGGAGAACGTGGACAAGGTGAACCCTCGACCTGGGCTACGCCGTTGGGTCGCCGTGAACACGGCAACGAGCGAGCGTTCGGTGTGGAAGGAAGCCTGGGTGGGCATCCACTGGGACGGCTCCGTCACCCTGGCGGCAGCGGCGGGTGGACACCGAATGAGCAGCGATGGGCACTTCGAGGGCTGGCAGGTCGAGTCGTCCACCATCGAATGCGCCATCGCCGACCTCATGGCGCTGATTCGAGCCACCGCTGAAGCGACCGACAACGACGAGTACGACGTGCGAGTTGGGATCAACTGGACCGGCGAGATCACCTGGGACGGCAGGCAACCTCTGACGATTCTCACGAAGGACAACTTGGGTTACGCGTACGACGGCGTCTCGACCCCTCTGCACCGCTACACGCCCGTTGAGACCACTGTGAATGCAGTCGAGTCCGACCTTGACTTCTACTGGCGTGTACACGACATCGCCCAGGACTGCGTGAACCAAGGCGGCGTCTCGAACGTGCACCTGATCCGACCTCCAGCGCGCGAGAGCCAGGCGTAAGCGACGGCATAGGTGACAAGCCAAGGCTTGTGTGGCCTGCTAGGTGACAAGCCAAGGCTTGTGTGGCCTGCTGCGCTTTGTGGACGGTCGCGTACGGGCGATGTCCATTCATGGGGCTGTCTGACAATCCGCCCATTGTCTCCTCAGCATCGGTGGATCATCACGCGATTTCATGCGCAGGGAGTGGTCGCCAGTACGACTTGGGCGGGCAACTCGGTGGCGGTCGTTCACCGGATCTACGCGAAGGTGATCGCTGGCCTGAAGGCTGCGGCCCGTAAACAGATCGGGCTCATGGCTAGTGAACGCGATCGCCTAACTCCCACAGGCGGCCGCCGTCCGCAAGGTGCATCGGAACATTGAGTCGGACATCGATCGAGGCGATGGGCTCGGGCTGTAGATCCGGTTGATGAGGACCGATCGCGGCGGTGGTTTGCCGGGTAGCGCATTTCGCGGGTAGCCGTCAGACGAGTCTAAGTGTTGGTCTTTCGTCGACTTGACCGAGGAGGAGCCGAAGGCGTGGGAGTGTCCACTGTAGTTGGCGCGCGAGGGTGGGCAGGGTGAGCAGGTTATGTTCGCAGGCAAGGTCGAAGGCCTTGGCCAGGAGGCTGGCGGTCTCGCCTGGGAACCCGGTGGCCTTCTGAGGGGCGAACAGGCCCACGTTGTTCAGGTGGTGCAGTCGTTGGTATGCACGGCGAGCACTGGCGTCGGAGATGCGGCCGAGTTCGCGGCAACGGTAGATCAACGACTTGATCGACACTCCCCAAGCGCGGCTGATTTCATCCAGCTTCTGGAAGTCCACGCGAGAGGGTAGTTGCTCGGCGATGACCGTTGCGGGGGTGAGCAGTTCCGCTGCGAAGCGGTTGGCCTCCTGTTCCTGCACGGGATCGCCTGGGACGCTGTTGCGGTGCAGCAACAGATGGCCGAGTTCGTGGGCTGCGGTGAAGCGGTGCCGGTAGACGTCGTCGGCACGGTCGGGGGTGAGGACGACGAGCGGGCGGGGAAGGTGTGATGTGGAGAAGGCGTCGATGCGGGCGGTCTCGTCACCGGCGAAGGGAACCGTGGTCACGATGATCCCGCGTGTCTCCATGGTTCGGACCAGATGCGGGATCGGTTTCTCGTCCAGTCCCCACTGCGCTCGCAGCTGCCTGGCTGCCACCGCTGGATCAACCGGAGCGTCGGAGTCGTGGATGGGGGTGTCGAATCCGGGCAGGTTGATCGCGGGCAGCCGGACATACTGTTCGAGCGCGTGAGCCAACTCCCACACCTGCTCGACGAAGGCCACTGCTTTGGCCCGCTGCGCCGCCCGAGTGGACCGCAAGCTGCGGAAGTGAGCGGTAGACGCGTCCAGCCGGGCGTGCGGACGACCAGCAGCGAAGAACCCGACCGGCACTTCTAGGATCTCGGCCAACCGCTGGATGTGATCGGGACGAGGCGGGTTAGTGCCTGCCTCCCATTGGCTGACCGCCGCAGCCGTGACACCCACATCGCTGGCCAGCGCTGTTTTGGTCAGCCCGCCCAGGCACCGTGCCTGGGTCAACCGTGCGGGGTCGAAGGCAACGGCGACCGCAGCCGCAGCTACCTCCGCGTCTCCTCCTCCAACAAGTCGGAAATGCAGTTGGTCAGGCATCGCTTCCGGTTTCCGGCTGGGGCTCGTCGGGCTCAGGCGACGGCTGAGTCAACGGCGTGCGGATACCCAGCTCGGGTTCCTCCAGCGGGGCGTCGTCGAACCGTTGGCCAGTAGTCTGCGTATCGGGAGAAGGTACCGGCCGCACTGGCTTGCCCCCGCCAAGCGTGCCCTCCCCCGGAGGAACGATCACAGGCAGTTCCTCTCGATGCAGCCAGTTCAGGCGACCGTCTTTATCGGCTTCAGTGGCCTCACCCCAGTAGATGCGCAGGATGCCCGAATAGGGGTTGCTGGCGTAGGCGATCATGATCATGCGACCCCCGGTGGACATCTCCTCCAGCACCTTGGCAGTCTCCTCGTCCAAGGCACGCAACTCCTCCTCCGACATCGCCGCCTGGTCGAGGGTTCCTTGCCTGTCCAGGGCCGGAGGGTTGAGTTCGAGAAGACTGCGGCGGACCTCTGACATGCGCATCTTGGCCTGGTCGACGTCGACGTGCAGGCTGTCGCCGTAGCGCCATGGGTACAGGATCGTATTGTGGGGGCCGACCGAAGCGAGGTGGTACCGCACTCCCTTCGGCTTGATCAACCGCACGCCGTCGATGTCCCCGACCTGCTTGATCAGCTCCTCATGCTGGGTCTGCCACAGATGCCCATAGATGTCATTCGAGGACAGGCCCACCGCTTCGTGCCCGGCCAACGCGCGCTCATGAGCGAGCTGCAGAGCCTTCGGGATGGCTCGGTAAAGCGCCGCAGCGGCGTCGCCGCACCGCTGCGTGGCCCACGGCGACGGCGTAGGGGAGCTGTTCACGAGAATCCTCTCGGTCAGACCAGCCCGAACTTACGATCCGAGCATGACGCTAGTTCTATCACTTAAGATTTGGACGTGTCCAGCGCATGCTGAGGTGTGTCGAGCACCGTCGGCGAGCACCTTGTCGCGTCGCACTGAGGGAAGATGCGCTCAGTCGGCCATGGGAACGCTCGGGACGGTTCCTGGCCAGCCGGATGCCGGACGGCACCACCGAGCCCGACGAGGGCCGCCGCCGACCTCGACCAATGGTGCCTGCGGCATATGGACGAGAACGATGGTGCCCGGCACAACGCTCGCCACGACGGCATCGAAGACCGCATGGTCTCGGCTAACCTCCCCGAGCACACTCCGCTCACCGAGATGAACAGCCTGACCCGCACTGCGGCCTATCTCACCCAGCGCGGCACTGAAGCGACCGACGCCGAGCGGGACGCCTATGAGATCCGCAAGTAGACGTTGATGGCCAGGCTCAGTCAGGCAGTGCCGTAGGTCAAGCTAACCAATGTGGGTCAACACCACATTGAGGGTTTCTCACCGGGAGCCTCGTTGAAGGTGTAGGAGTACGAGAGCGGCGGCGGTGATGTTGGTGATCCGGCTCGGCTCGAGGGTGACGTGACGCAGCGCTTTCCAGGTCTGTTTGAGCAGCGCGTTTGCCGCGCTCGGCCGGTGCGCGGAGCGCGGCGATGATGGTGTTGCGGGCACGGTTGTCAACTGCGAGTCCTCGTCCTTTGCTCGGCACGAGGATCCCGATCCCGGCGCCTTGGTAGCCCTTGTCGGTCAACGTCGGCAGTCCGAGCGCGGCCGCGAGGTAGAGCGCGGGCAGGACATGGGTCCGGGCGGCGGTGATGTCGTGGGTCGAGCCGGGCTCGACCGGTGCGACCCATTCGGGGTAACCGCCTGGGCCGCAGAGGACTTGGACGTTCCCTCCGTGCTGCTTGTGCTTGCCGGAGTACCACAGGTCATGACCGGTGTCGGGGTTCTTAACGGTGCAGCGGTTGGTGGCGATCAGGGTGCCGTCCAGACACACGAACTGCCACCCCTCCCGTAGAGCCTGTGCCAGCACGTCGGCCAGTTCGGGTGCTCGGACGGCGATCACGTCGATGCCCTCGTGCAGGTAGCGGTAGGCGGTCGCGGTCGAGACACCAGCGTCATGGGCCAGGATCCGCAGGTCGGTGTCGTCCTTGAACCAGCGCAGCACCATCACCGCTTGCACGTAGACCGTCGCGGCCCGCTGCCACGGCCGCTGGTCATGGTGGCGGCGGTGTTCACGCAGCCACCCGGTCACGGTGCGCAGGGTGTCGATCGGAACGTCGAGGGTGGCACGATAGGTGATCACGCGGGGTCCTGCCTGGGAAAGACGTTTCTTGGTAGAACCGACGATTTCGGGTCAGGACCCCGCGGTCCCGACCGACACGCGCTCGTCACACGGGTCACACTCACCTTCCCGGTGAGAAACTCACTATTCGCGTTACGTCAGCTTGCTAAGGCCACCACAACTACCGATGATCGGCGCCCGGGCGATCGTCTGACTCCGAACTCGCGGACCTGCGTGCAAACGCCCTCATCTGCCGCTGACGTCCTGGCCAGGAGTCGAGTGGCATTCTGGTGGCAGTACGCCGCGGCTTGCGGTAAACCTTGGTTCCATGAACGTCGAGGTACGCATCATCACCGCTGATGACTGGTCCCTCCTCCGCGACGTCAGCTTGCGGGCGCTGGCCGACTCTCCTGACGCCTTCAGAACGACGCTCGCCGAAGCCCGGGCGTTCTCTGAGGACGTCTGGCGGCACAGGGTCGAGGCCTCAGCACAGATTCTGGCGGTGCTGGAAGGCGGCCGCGGAATCGCGATGGGTGGCGTCCTAAGGCCCTCAGACGATGCCGTCGCCTACATCTGGGGGATGTGGACGTCACCCAAGGCACGCGGCTGTGGGTACGCCGCCGGGCTCCTCGCCGATCTGGTGAGCTGGTGCCGCGACCGCGATCTCGACGTACGTCTGCATGTGACCCAGGGCAACGACGCCGCACGCCGGCTCTATGTCGCCCACGGCTTCAAGGCGACCGGCGCGTGGGAGCCGCTTCGGGAAGGATCGACGCTGCAGGTCGAGGAGCTGCAGCTCGTGGAGTGTCGATCGGAACGTCGAGGGTGGCACGATAGGTGATCACGCGGGGTCCTGCCTGGGAAAGACGTTTCTTGGTAGAACCGACGATTTCGGGTCAGGACCCCGCGGTCCCGACCGACACGCGCTCGTCACACGGGTCACACTCACCTTCCCGGTGAGAAAACCTCATTGGACCGGGAGCAGTCAGCGGGGCCGCCCACATCACGCCTCGCAGCGCACCAGCCGTTGACACTTAAGTGTCAACGGCTGGTCTTTTTTTGAAGCGGTGGCGACCGTTTCGATCAACCAAGCCGACGAGGCGTCAAAAACGGCCGTTTTTGTCGAGGTCGCTTTTTTTAAGGAGGTCTGCCCGGCCGACCACCAGCCGGCAACACCAGTCAAGCAGGTGGCGAACGCCAGCAAGACCACCTGTCGAACAGTAGGCGCTTCGTTGAATCCCGCTAGCACCTGAAGTGCACTGGTCGCAGCAAGTGTCGCACCTATGGCAACTGCGGGCGGGCGACGAAACGTCACCCGTGCAAGTGTGCCAGACACGGCGCAGAGTGTCTGCGAGTCGTCGCGGTTGTTCACTTCTGCCTGTACACCGGGTCGGAGGCCACTCGCAAGATCATCGCGCACCTGGATGCAGTGCTCCTACATGTGCCACCCAGCTCACCGCATCGACAATCATCGACCTCCGCGGAAGCGACCGGGCCGCGGACCGGGGTGGGGTGCTGCTGCCGGGCGACGACCAGATGGTGGCCAGCGCGTGTTTCGAACAGGTTCCGCTGCTGCGGCGCCAACTGGGAGACGTTCGACAGGAGATCTGGTGCGGTATGCCGCGCCTGCGTGTCCATGGAACTTGCGAAGGAGTGGAGCGCTCCGGCTTTGTCGGGCGGATGATCGCCCAGGATCAAGGGCGAAAGACTGGCCCGCGATCCACCGACTCCCCTCCTGAGTGCCGAGATCTCGATGAGCCCACGAACCGTAAGATGACCACCAAGTGACACTACGAGATTGGGGGACTGTGGACCAGGACAGGATCGATCGCCTCATTCAAGCGATTAACGAACTTGATTCGCGTCAGTACAAGGTGCTCTTCTCGACTGGCCCGGACGCCAAGTTCACCGCAGAGGACCTGCACCCGCAAGATCGAGTTTCTGGTGCGTTCCATCAGCTCGATCGTGAGATCGCAGCGGCAGTTCGAGGAGCGTTCGACGCCGGCCTATCGATCACTTCGATCTATCAACGCACGCCTCTGTCACGGCGTAGGATCCAAGAGGCGCTTGAGAAGACAAAGCCAGCGGCCCGAGAAGACGTCAACAGGGCTGATGAACTGGCCAGAAGGACGAAGATATACGCCTTTGCCGACTATTTGTCTCGTGACCTCGGTGAGATGCTCAGGGCAGAGCGTGACGCAGATGTCGACGTCAGCGGGCTGGTTCGCAAATTCAAATCCTTTTTTCGTGCATGGCTGCAGGTCCAACGAAGGGCTCATGAAGGCGACACTGACGCTCTTGCTGTACTCAGTGCGCTCGATTCTAACGTCCGTAACGTCCTTAGTGATAAAACCCTTGCATTCTGGGCTTCGCTGCCAAAACGGAATTCTGATCGAACCGACCCGCCGGCACGGCATTGGTGATACTGCGGCCCGCACGTCTTGTGTGAGGTCGCCGACCTGAGCATGGTTCAGGACAGCCAGTCGTCCGGCAGCGCTTCCTTGAGGCGTTGCTTGGTGAGGTTGTTGACGCACTCTCCGGTCAGCGGATGTAGGCAGTGTTTGGCTACTTCGCGGTGGTCTTCTGGCGCGGGGCAAATCATCACGGCCAAGATCCGGATAACCCGAAGGGGCTCTTCGGCGCTCGGGAGCGCGGCGGCCACGAACGGGATCTTCTGGATCAGCTTCCACGCATGGTGCACGGCGATCTTGACGTGAAGGTCATCGATCGGAGAGCGCTCGCCGTGGTTTCGCCGTGCAGCAAGGATCGCCGATGTCACGTGGTCGGGAATCTTGTCCAGTTGCTTCTGAAACTCTTCCAGCATTTGGGCGAGCGCCGCGAGCAGGTCGCACCAGAAATGATCCGCCAGGGGCGGCGCCTGTCGTCCCGGTGGGCGTCGTCAAACGACCGATCGAGTTCGGCGACCACTTCCTTGTCCAGCGTGTTAGCGATGGCCACGATCTGGTCGGTGACCGTGGGGTGCTGCGCGATCCAATCGACCAGGTCGACCAGCGCGGAATCGGTAGCTGCTGCACGCGCTTTCTTCGTTGGCCTCGGACGGCGTCGTTTCGGAGGTGGCTTGCTGGCGATGTTCCACGTCTTATCGACGGTGTCTCTGAAGCCCGCACGGCGGGTCCCGCTGGACTCTCGGGCCATCTCGACGCAACCGACCCAGCGGTGCCGCGCGCCGGCGCACCCCGCGCAATGACATTCGTGGCTTTTCGCGGTCGCGCAACTGCCTGTGTGCCGCCCCAAAGTTGGCGCTCCTCCCCAGACCCGCCCCGGGAGCCGAGTCGTTGACCCAGCCACGGGCGCGCGGAAACACCGTCAACACAAGCATCGACTGGCTCGCCATATACCTACACCGCCACCTCAGTGAACTGAGATCGCACGGACGTACCAAGCGGGCGTCGCGATGCGGTTACTGATAGTCCAGGCGTACGGCGTAGCTTTCCTCGTGTTCGTTCACGTGGCGCAGCTGCCAGGGCGTGTCCGCCACGATTTCCCGGAGTTCGGCGAGAGAGCCGAAAGGTAGTCGAACCAGCGTTGCCAGAGCGCAGTCACGGACCCGCATCCGTACCTGTCCCGGCAACCGGCCGCGCTGCCGGTTCCAGTCGTGACGCGCCAGGTTCACCTTGTGTGCCACAGTGCGGACCGGACGCGAACAGCTACTGACCGCTCGGTGGCTGGGGGCGACGGCGTGGCTGGAGTCCCGCGGGCAGGGTCGGGACGCGGGGGTTGCCCCGTGGTGGCGCGGTCGGTGGCACCACGGGAGCCGACTGCTCGGCTGCTGTGGTGGTCGTCAGCTGGTCGTTTTCCTCCTGCAGTTCCCCGGAACGGATGAGGTCGGCGGTCGCGTCGTCGAGGTTCGCGCGGATGTCGGTGCCTCGCCGTTGCCAGCCGAAGACGCGTGCGACGTGACGTGACAGCTCGTCATGCGTGATCGTGTGGGCATCGGCTACCAGGTGGCGGATCGCCAGGCGCAGTTCCTCCGTGGGAACGTGCTTCACCTCGCGCTCGGTTCTCGGGTCGTCGCCGGTCGGCATCCGTACCGTGGCGGAAGAGGCGTCTCTGACGTTGAGGAAGCCGCGGCTGTCCCGCTGGATGGTGGAGCGAGACAGGTCGCGCACCGCCGCGTCGAACGCCTCCCGCATCCTCGCGCCGGCCTTCCACTTCCCCCATGCGTCCCGGACCGCCTGGAGCACCCGGGCCTCGTGGACAGGTCGTTCCACACGCACCACAGCCTCGATGAGCCGGCGCAGCTCACCGCGCGCCTCTGGTTCGTGCATCTCGTACCCCGTGCGGACGTTAATCTCCGCCAGCCGGTAAGGCACTACCCACCGCGGCGGGCCGTCGAGCTCGACTGCCTCATGTTGGACGACGGGCGCGGTCGGTGCTCGCACCTCGCGACTCTCCGCGCTGTGCTGCCCCGCGATCGCGACCTCGATCGCGTTCCGGAGCCGCCTCTCCTGAGCCTGACGGTCGCGATACCACGCCGTGCCCCAGATGCGGTGGATGCGCCAGTCGAGGCCTTCCAGCACCTGCTGCCGCAACCGGTCACGATCACGGGCCACCTTGGACGAGTGGTACATCGCACCGTCGCACTCGACACCCAGCACGTACGTCCCCCGCTTCTCCGGGTGCCGGACCCCGATGTCGATGCGATAGCCGGCCACCCCCACCTGGGGCACGGCTTCGTAGCCCCAGCCGCGGATGGCGCGCAACACCTCCTCCTCGAACGGGCTCTCCGCATCACCCGCGGAGTCGTCGAGGTCCAGGGCGAGAGCGGCGACTCCCCGCTGGGCGTAGTCGAGATATCCACGCAGGTGCCGCAGGCCGTCCGACGCCATCGGGCCAACGAAGTCCTCCGCCAGCACCGACGTCACGATCTCGACCCTGCGCTTCGCCCGGGTGATGGCGACGTTGAGCCGCCGCCACCCGTTGGCCTTGTTCAACGGCCCCATGTTGAGCGTGAACTTCTTGTTCTCATCGGGGCCGTAGCCGACGCTGAAGATGATGATGTCGCGCTCGTCGCCCTGGACGTTCTCGAGGTTCTTGACGAAGAACCCGTTCAGCCGATCGTCGGAATGCAGCTCCGCGAGCTCCGGGTACCGCCGCGCGCGCTGTTCGATCTCACGTTCGATCGCGTCCTCCTGCGCGCCGGAGAACGTGACGACGCCGAGCGTCCGGTCCGGATGGTGGTGGCGGTGGTGGAGGATGCGGTCCACGACCTTAGCCGCCTCGACCGGGTTGTCACGCGCCCCACCTCGACGGTAGACACCGTCCACTTTGAACAACTCGACTCCGACGTCCGCCGCCTGATGCGTCGCACCCGGGAAGGTCAGCAGACCACCGTCGTAGAAGCGGTAGTTGGAGTACGTGATCAACGACTCGTGCTCGCTGCGGTAGTGCCAGCTCAGCGGCAGCGATTTCAGGGCCCCCGCTCCCTTGCACAGGTCGAGCAGGGATTCGAAGTCGTCGATCTGGTCCTCGTCGTAGATGTCGTCGTCGATCTCGCCGACTCGTCCGAAGAATGACGACGGCGGCAGCTGCTTCTGATCGCCTGCGACGATGAGCTGTCGTCCCCGATACACGCAATTGATCGCGTCACTCGGCCGCACCTGAGAGGCCTCGTCGAAGATCACGACGTCAAACCGCAGGGACGGTGGCAGGTACTGCGATACGGACAGCGGGCTCATCATGAAGCAAGGTTTCAGTAGCTGCACCACGCGTCCGGCCCTGCCCAGCAGATCCCGGATCGGCATGTGCTTCCGCTGGAGTTCCGCCTGGCGCTTGATGACCCCCGCCTCGCCTGCGCTGGACGACGGCCGCCGCGCGCCACAGGCGTTGATGACCCTGGCCGCGGCATTGGCGATCTGCGCGCGGTCGAGCGCCTGGAACTCGTCCACCAACGCGTCCCGGTCGGTCGCCCGCAGCTCTCCCAACCGCTCACGGTCGTGGGCCAGCACGTCATCGGCCCAGGCTTCCAGCAGCGCTCGGTCGACGACGAGGGCGACCTCCTCTGCCTGAACCTGCCGTTCGGCGCAGAACGACACGACCGGCTGGAGGCCCGCCTGTTCCAGAACGGTTCTCGCTGTCACATGAGCAGCCCACTCCTCGACGTCACCGACCGTGCCGGCCAACGCCACCAGGAACTCTGCGGCGTCACCGAGGTCACCGTGCAGGTCCGACGTGACCTCCTCCGCGCGCTGATGGGTGAACAGGCCGGCGATCCGGTCCACGATCTTGAGCCAGTCCTCGAGCCGCCTGTGCAGATCGTCAGCGCGCAGGGTGGTGTGCAGCACCGCATCAGCCACGCGGTGATGCACTGCCCCGCCGAGAACGGCGCGCATCGCCTCTGACCAAGTCAGCGCACTCCGCAATGCGGCCCAGTCGGTGTCGACGCCGCGGAAGCGCCCACCGAGAAGCC
>Ga0193742_1000134_pt1 | contig 52228 bp, 49 predicted proteins | sample L2c1metaG_FD_165511 | JGI IMG/M metagenome (GOLD analysis project Ga0193742, IMG submission 165511) | Soil microbial communities from a riparian zone of the East river system, Colorado, United States - L2c1 | ecosystem: Environmental > Terrestrial > Soil > Riparian zone | place: USA: East River... | reverse complement strand
GCGGTGCGTATCTCGGTGGATCCAGGTTTCCGCTGGCAAGGCGCCGGCTCGTCCTCGTACCGGGTTGTACTCGGGCGAGCCGGCAACGCGGCCAGCGGGAAGCTGGGCCGGCGAGATATGTGCCTGATTTCCGGCGCGGGACACTAGCTGACTATCCGGACGATCGCCGCGCCGTTGTTGACGCCGACTATCTGCACGGCGAGGAGTCCCGGCGTCGAGGCCGGTGGTGGTGGCGGGCCGTCGACCGGGCAGTCCATGCCGCCGCCCCCGCCGCCGAACGTGGCGGTGCAGTAGCCGCGCAGGCTGCCGGAGCCCCCGCCGGTGGCGGCGCTCAGGTCGAACTCGATGCCGTCGTCGAGCACCTGGCTGACGACCAGGCTGCCGCCGGGCAGCGGGATGGTGACCGGCCCGGCGATGGCGACCTCACACGTGCCGTCCGCGCAGGCGGCGTAGTCGTTGCCGTCCTGGGCCGTCGGCGCGGGCGGGGTCGTGGTGGTGGTCGTTGTGGTCGTTGTCGTCGTCGTCGTGGTGGTGGTCTCGGTTTGTGCGGGCACGGGCGCACCCGCCCGGCTCACGCTGCACCCGCCGACCGCCAGCACCGCGACGAGCAGACAGACACCCCGGACGACCATGGCCCGACACTATCGGCGGCGACGAGCGGCCGCCGCGCGCTGGCAGCTAGGGGCCACAGCGAAAGGCCGGTGCGTGCCTTACAGCGTGCAGTTCACCAGCACCGGCTCCGGGTGCAGTGTCACGCCGAACGCCGATCGCACGCCGTCGCGGACCTCGCGGGCCAGCGCCAGCACGTCGTCGGTCGTTGCCGCGCCCCGGTTCGTCAGTGCCAGCGTGTGCTTGCCCGACAACGCCACCCGCCCGCCGGGCCCCTGGTGCCCCTTCGAGAACCCGGCCCGCTCGATGAGCCACGCGGCGGACAGCTTCGACGTCCCGACGCCGGCGGGGTAGCGCGGCACCGGCGTCTCCGGCCCGACCCGCTCGGCGATCCGCGCCAGCACCGCCGGCAGCTCGTGGTCCACGACGACGGGGTTGGTGAAGAACGAGCCGACGCTCCACGTGTCGTGGTCGTCGACGTCCAGCACCATGCCCTTGCCGCGGCGCAGCTCCAGCACGGCGGCCCGCGCGTCGGCGACCGGCACCTGCCGGCCCTGCCGCACGCCGAGGACCCGCGCCAGCTCGGTGTACCGGATCGGCGCGGACAACCCGCCGTCCGCCAGCTCGAAGCGGACCCGCAGGACGACTGCGCGGTCGGTGCCCTTGAGCGTGCTCGTCCGGTACCCGAGCGCCAGCTCGCCGACGCCGAGCGTCCGCACCTCGCGGCTCGCGCGGTCGAGCAGGTCCACCGAGATCAGCAGCTGCGCGATCTCCACGCCGTACGCGCCGACGTTCTGCACCGGCGTCGCGCCGACCGACCCCGGGATGCCGGACAGGCACTCGAGCCCGCCGAGCCCGGCCTCGACCGTGCGGCAGACGACCGCGTCCCAGTCCTCGCCGGCCTCGACGGTCAGCGCGACCCGGCCGTCGCCCAGCGAGTCGATCTTGTTGCCGCTGTTCGCGACCTGCACGACCGTGCCGTCGAAGCCCGCGTCCGCGATCACCAGGTTGGAGCCGCCGCCGAGCACCAGCACCGGTTCGCCGCGCCCGTCGGCGCCCCGTACGGCGGACACCACGTCCTCCGCGGACGTGGCCGCGACGAACCTGGCGGCGGGGCCGCCGAGGCGCAGCGTGGTGTACCCGGAGAGCGGCACCGCGGTGCTGGCCGCACCGAGGGGGAGGCTGGTCATGGGCTCCAACGGTAACCTCCCGTTCATGCCGAGCCGCTTCGAGCACCGCGCGAACTTCCCCGTGCCGGTCGCGACCGTCTATTCGACCCTCGTGGACGAGACCTTCCTGACCGCGCGTCTGCGCGACATCGGCGGCAAGGGCGCCGCTCTGCTCAGCCACTCCAGCGCCGACGGTGGCGCCGTGTACAAGCTGCGCCAGGGCGTCGACGCCAACCGTCTCCCCGGGCCGGTCAGGTCCATCCTCAACGGCGACCTGGTGGTGGAGCGCGAGGAGCGCTGGCGCGCCGGCGATGACGGCTTCGAGTCCGCGGGCCGCGCCACGATCTCCGGCGTGCCGGCCGAGATCAAGAGCCGGGGCCGGCTGACCGGACGCGGCGAGGGCGCGGAGTTGGCCATCAGCGCCGAGGTCAAGGTGAGCATCCCGCTGATCGGCGGCAAGATCGAGAAAATCGTCGCGGAGCAGGTCACGAAGCTGCTGGCCGCCGAGGCGGAGTACGCGGAGAAATGGCTGGTCGAGCGCGCCTGACCCCGCTCGGCGCGCCGACGAGGGGCACCACCAACCCGAACCGGCTGCGGCGGGTCGACCGCTGGCTGGCCGGCACGCCGTCGGCGCGGTTCGCGCTCACCGGCGCGGCGGACCCGCTGGTCGTCGACCTCGGGTACGGCGCGACGCCGGTCACCACGGTCGAGCTGGCGCGGCGGCTCGCGGCGGTCCGGCCGGACGTGCGGGTGCTCGGGCTGGAGCTGGACCCGGCGCGGGTCGCGGCCGCCGCGGCCGCCGCCGACCCGCCACACCTGGAGTTCCGTCGCGGCGGGTTCGAGCTGGCCGGCACGCGGCCGGTGCTGGTGCGGGCGTTCAACGTGCTGCGGCAGTACTCCGAGGCCGAGGTCGCGGCCGCGTGGGACACGATGCGCGCGCGGCTCGCGCCGGGCGGGCTGCTGGTCGAGGGCACGTGCGACGAGCTGGGCAGGCGCTGCTGCTGGGTCACCCTCGACGGCGACGGACCCCGCACACTCACGCTCGCCTGCCGGCCCTCCGACCTGGAGCAGCCCTCCGACCTCGCCGAACGGCTGCCGAAGGCGTTGATCCACCGGAACGTGCCCGGCGAGCGCGTGCACGCGCTGTTCACCTCGCTCGACCACTGCTGGGCACGCGCGGCGCCGTTCGCGAACTTCGGCCCGCGCGCCCGGTGGACCGAGGCGGTCGCGCTGCTCGCCGCCGACTGGCCGGTCCGCGACACCCGCAGGCGGTGGCGGCTCGGCGAGGTCACCCTCGACTGGGCGGCGGTCACACCCAGCTAGGCAGCCCCTCTGCGGCCTGCCGCCACGGGATCGGGATGCCCTGCTCACCGTTCCGTCCCGCGACGATCCCGCCGACGGTCGCGCACACCGTGTCCACGTCCGCCGCGACCTCGGCGGCCGTGCACGTCGAGGACATGCCACACCGAGCACGCCATCTCGGTGTCGTCCGACCACGACCATGGCGCGGCAGGCAGCCGCCGCTCCCGCGCGGCGACCGGGTTGGCCAGCAACCCACCGAGCGCGTCACCAACCGAACAGCCCACGAGACTGGCGCGGGCTCAGATGCGACTGTCGATCATGCGTGTTGGTACCACATTCGGGTTGACCTTGACGTTACGTCAACTTCTATCGTCATCGACATGGCGTGGTCGATCGCGCAGGTCGCGCGGATGTCGAAGGTGACGTCGCGGACGCTGCGGCACTACGACGAGATCGGGCTGCTGCCGCCGGCGTGGGTCGGCGGCAACGGGTACCGCTACTACGAGCAGGAGCAACTGCTGCGGCTGCAGCAGATCCTGGTCATGCGTGAGCTGGGGGTCGGTCTCGACGCGATCGCCGAGATCGTGCACGAGGGGCGGGACCGGATCGAGGTGCTGAACATGCACCGCCGGTGGCTGCTCGCCGAGCGGGACCGGTACGAGCGGCTCGCGCGGACCGTCGCACGGACGATCGAGGAGCTGGAAGGAGGCGAGAACGTGAGTCGCAAGTCGATGGACCACTGGTTCGAGGGGTTCGACTCCGCCAAGCAGGCCGAGCTTCAGGAAGAGGCACGGCAGCGGTGGGGCACGGAGACCGTGGACGCCGCCAACGCGGCGGTGCGGGACAAGTCCGAGGAGTGGTGGCAGTCGGAGGGGGCGACGTGGGCCGCCCAGCTGCGGGCGCTGGTCGACCTGATCGACGCCGGGCACGAGCCGGGCGACCCCGAGGTCATGTCCGTGCTCGACGGGCACTACCGCTGGCTGTCGGGGCACTGGACGCCGAACCGCGAGTCGTACACGGGGCTCGGCGACGTCTACGCCGACGACCCCCGGTTCCGGGCCAACTTCGACAAGACGGACCCGCGGCTGGCGGAGTTCCTGCGCGCGGCGATGGCCGCGTACGCGCAGGACCGTCTTTAGGCGTCAGGGGCGATAGATCATTCCGCGCGGTCGTAGGTCAGGAACAGGGCGCCGCTCTCGAGGGCCGTGTGGTCGGTCAGGCGCCAGATCGCCGGCTCGAACTGGCGGGACAGCAGCGGGATCCCGGAGCCGATGGTGAGCGGGCCCAGCTTGATGATCAGCCGGTCGATCTCGCTGTACAGGACGCCGGCCAGCTCGGCGCCGCCGACCAGCCAGATGTCCTTGCCGTCCGCCTGCTTCAGCTCGTGGACCTTCGCGACCGGGTCGGTGGCGACGATCTCCACGGCCGGGTCCGGGCTCACCCCGAGACTGCGGGAGAAGACGATGTGCCGCAGGTGCGGGAAGGCGTTGTCGATGCCGGCCCGCACCCCGATCTCGTAGGTGTGCCGGCCCTCGAGCGCGGTGTCGAAGTGGGTGCCCGCCGCCGTGACGCCCAGCGCGTCGCGCGCGAAGCCGGGCAGGATCTCGGGCAGCTCGGCGACCAGGTGCTGGAGGTAGTCGGTCGGGATCGGCCAGAACCCGTCCGGCCCGGTGGGGTCCTCGCCGTCCGGGCCGGCGATGAACCCGTCGATGGTGGACGCGATGCAGTACACGAGCTTGCGCACAGAGAAACTCCTTGAAACTCCTTGTCAGCGAACCGGCAGCCGAACATACCGGCACCGCTGGCGACTAGGGTCGAGCCGTGGATTTCGCCAACTTTCTCGACCAGGTACGGCTTCAGGCGGGCGCACTGCGGACCGCGGCGGTGGCCGCCGGGCCGGACGCGGACGTGCCGACCTGTCCGGACTGGGACGTGCGGCGCCTCGTGCGGCACGTCGCCCGCGTGCACAGCTTCGTGGTGCGCGCGCTCGACGCCGACCCGGCCGGGCCCGCGCCGGAGCGCGGCCAGCCGCCGGAGGGCTGGGACGAGACGCTCTCCTGGTGGGACGAGCAGCTCGACGCCATGGTCACCGGCATCGCGGCGCGCGGGCCGGCGGGGCCCGCGTGGGCGTTCGGCCGCGACCGGACGGCCGGGTTCTGGGCCCGCCGCCAGGCCCACGAGACCGCCGTCCACCGGCTCGACGCCGAGCACGCGTTGGCCGGGCCGGCCGTGCCGGCCCTGGTGTTCGAACCGGACTTCGCCGCGGACGGGGTCGACGAGGCGCTGCAGATGATCACGCTGCGGCTCAGGCGGGAGCCGGCCGAGGTCGCCGGCACCGTGCTCCTCCACGCCGCCGACGCGGGACGGGCCTGGCTCGTCACGCTAACGCCGGGCGCCGCGCCGCGGGTCGGGCCCGCCGACGTGATCGACGCCGACGCGTCCGTGGTCGGCACGGCCGACGCCGTCTACCGGGCCGCGTGGCGGCGGCCGAGCACCGCCGTGGTCAGTGGCGACCGCGCCCTCGTCGACGCGCTGCGCACCCCGTGAGAGGCCGGCCGTGTCCCGTCGCTACGTGATCACCTTCGGCTGCCCGGACCGGATCGGCATCGTGGCGACCATCGCGACGTTCCTCGCCGAGGTGGGCGGCACGATCGTCGAGGCGGCGTACCACACCGACCAGGACACCGGCTGGTTCTTCACCCGCCAGGAGGTCGCCGCCGACTCGCTGCCCTTCGGCGCCGACGAGCTGCGGGTCCGCTTCGGCGCGGTCGTCGACCCGCTCGGCGGCGACTGGCACATCCTCGACACCGGCGAGCGGCGCCGTGTCGTCATCCTCGTGTCGAAGGAAGGGCACTGCCTCTACGACATCCTCGGCCGGGTCGCGTCCGGGGAGCTGGCCGTCGAGGTGCCCGCGGTCATCGGCAACCACCCCGACCTGGCGACGATCACCGAGGCGCACGGCATCCCGTTCCACCACGTGCCGTTCCCCGCCGGCGACCCGGCCGGCAAGGAGGCGGCGTTCGCGGAAGTGCGCAAGCTCGCCGAGGCCAGCGACCCGCACGCGATCGTGCTCGCGCGGTTCATGCAGATCGTGCCGGCGCAGGTGTGCGCCGACTGGTCGGGCCGCGCGCTCAACATCCACCACAGCTTCCTGCCGTCGTTCGTCGGCGCGAAGCCCTACCACCAGGCGCACCGGCGCGGCGTGAAGCTGATCGGCGCGACCTGCCACTACGTCACGGCCGAGCTCGACGCGGGGCCGATCATCGACCAGGACGTCATCCGCGTCAGCCACGGCGACTCGATCGCCGACATGGTCCGCAAGGGCCGCGACATCGAGAAGGTCGTGCTCGCGCGTGGGCTGCGCTGGCACCTGGAGAACCGAATTCTGGTGCACGGCAACAAGACCGTGGTGTTCTAGGGTGCTGCCGGTGATCGACCTGACGGCGTCGGACGTGCCGGCGGCGATCGAGGCCGCGTGCCGCGACACCGGGTTCTTCTACGTGGCCGGCCACGGCGTGCCGGCGTCGCTCCGCGCCGGGTTGGACGCCGCCGCCCGCGAGTTCTTCTCGTTGCCCGAGCAGGAAAAGCTGGAGATCGCGATGGCGCGGGGCGGTCGCGCGTGGCGTGGCTTCTTCCCGGTCGGCGCGGAGCTGACGTCCGGCGACCCGGACCTGAAGGAGGGGCTGTACTTCGGCGCCGAGCTGCCCGCCGGACACCCGCTTCCGTTGCACGGCCCCAATCTCTTCCCCCGCCAGGTGCCGGCGCTGCGCTCGCTCGTACTGTCCTATGTGGACGAACTGGCTCGGGTGGCGCAGGAGGTGCTGTCGGGCGTCGCGCTGAGCCTCGGCCTCGCCGAGGACTACTTCGCCGCCGGCTACACGGCGAACCCGACCGTGCTGTTCCGGATCTTCCACTACCCGCCGGCGCCCATTGGGGACGCGGGCTGGGGCGTCGGCGAACACACCGACTACGGCCTGCTCACCCTGCTGGCACAGGACGACAACGGCGGCCTGCAGGTGCACACGCCCGGCGGTTGGCTCGACGCGCCACCGATCGCGGACACGTTCGTGTGCAACATCGGCGACATGCTGGAACGCCTGACCGGCGGCTGGTACCGGTCCACGCCGCACCGCGTGCGCAACACGTCGGGCCGCGACCGCCTGTCGTTCCCGTTCTTCTTCGACCCGGACTTCACCGCGACGGTCCCGCCGCTGCCGGACCGGGCGGCCACCGCGCAGGACGGCCGCCGCCGCTGGGACGGCGCGAGCCCGCTCGCGTTCACCGGCACCTACGGCGACTACCTCACGGCCAAGGTGGCGAAGGTCTTCCCGGAGCTGCGGCAAGAGCTGTGAAAGGCGGCTAGCGACCCAGACCTTCGAGCACCTCGGCGCCGGGCAGCGCGGCGAGCACCGCACCCGGCACGAGCAGCTTGCTGGCACGGACGCCGCTGCCGATCACCAGCTCCGGCGCGGCGGCGACGGCGGGGTCGAGGAGCAGCGGCCACCCGGCCGGCAGCCCGATCGGGGTGATGCCGCCGTAGGCCATGCCGGTCAGCTCGACGGCCGCGTCCATGGACGCGAACGACGCCTTGCGCACGTTCAGCCTGCGGCGGACCACGCCGTTGACGTCGGCGCGGGTGGTGGCGAGCACGAGGCACGCCGCGAACCGCTCCTCGCCGCCGCGCTTGCCGGCGACGACGACGCAGTTGGCGGACGCCTCGAGCGGGGAGCCGTACTCGGCGCAGAAGGCGGCCGTGTCGGCGAGGTCGGGGTCGATCGCGGCGACGCCGACGGAGTCCGGGTCGGACAGCGCGGCGAGCGCCTTCGCGACCGGTTCCGCGAGCAGGTCGGGCCGGTCGAGCGCCCGTTCGACGGTCAGGGAACCGGCGATGGTCCAGCTCACCAACGCTGGCCCCGCTGGACCTCGATGAGCCGCGGCCGGACGTCCACGATGTAGACGAGCGCGGCGACCAGCCCGGCGATCCAGAGGATCCAGACGCCGGAGAAGCTGAACAGGAGCAGGGCGGCGGTGGCCCCCGCGGTGATACCGAGCCACGCGGGTTTGGTGAGCCGGTCGATGGCCGTGTAGGCGTCCGGACGCTGCATCAACGCGTGGAAGAACGCGAAGACGCCGACCGGGACCGCGGCCCAGTCGATGATCGTCATGATCAGCATCGCTTCTCTCGGCACGGCCCAAGCCTACGTGCGGACCCGCGCCGGTTGCCAGCGGCTGTCACACTGGCTCGCTCCGCTCGCGCATTCGCGGCCTGGTCCCGGCGTCTTCCCTCCCTGCGCTGCTCAGGCGACTCGCTTCGCTCGTGGCCCTCCGCTGCTCACTCAGTCCAGACGCCGGCGGCCGCTCACTAGGGCCCTCGCTCGTGGCGATGACATGGGTCAGCCCCGGGGTCGGTGATCGACCCCGGGGCTGATCTGGCAGGACCTACCTGGCGACCTACTTGGTGGTCTTCGGCGTGCCGTTGGTCTTGCTGGTGGTGGCGTTCGCACGCGGCGCGGGCTTACGCGGCGCGGTGCGGTTGGCCGCCTTGCGGGAGGTGCTGCGCACCTCGTGGGCGACCTCGTCACCGAGCTCCTCGATGGCCTCGGCCGCTTCGTCGGCCGTCCGCTGGACGGACCGCGCGGTCTTCTCGCCGACCGAACGGGTGCGGCGGGTGACCTTCGCGAGGACCTCGTCGGCCAGCTCACGGGCGTCGCCGGCGACGTCGCCGACGCGCTCCTGCAGCGTGGCGATGGCGTCCTCCAGCTGGTCGATGGCCTTGCTGACCTGCGGCTGCGACCGGAACTTGGTCAGCGCCTCCTCGCCGTGGTCGGCGAGCTTCTGGTACAGCTTCTGCGCGGCGTCGGTGTACTCGTCGACGACCTTGCGCAGCTCGGCCGGGTCCAGCTTGTCCCGCAGACCCGAGATGTCGGTCGGCAGCTCCTTGGCGGTCGCGGCGCCCTCGTTGACCTTGGTGCGCGCCTTGTTCACGGCGTCGACCACGGCCTGGGTGGCGAGGTCACCGGCGCCGAGCGCGGCGAGCAGCGGGGTGCGGATGCCCTCGACCGCGGTGTTGAGCACCTCGACGGCCTGCTCGCGCGCCTTGCGCACGTCTTCGGTCTTCGGCAGCGTGGCCATGTCTCTCACTCCTTGTTGTCAGGCTTGTTCTCAGGCTCTTGGGTGGCGTTCTCGCGGCGGAACGACTCGTACACGTCCAGCAGGATCTGCTTCTGGCGCTCGGTGAGCACCGTGTCCGCGCGCACCGCGTCCACCACCGGTCCGCCCTTCGGCAGGTCGAGAATCCCGGCCTGCACGTAGAGCGCCTCCGCCGAGATCCGCAGACCCCTGGCGATCTGCTGCAGGATCTCCGCGCTCGGCTTGCGCAGGCCCCGCTCGATCTGGCTGAGGTACGGGTTGGACACCCCGGCGAGCTTCGAGAGCTGGCGCAACGAGATCTTCGCGTTGCTGCGCTGCTGCTTGATGTACTCGCCGATGTCCCGCCCGAGGTCGGCGACCTTGTCGATCGGGTTCTCGTTCATCCGCTGAACGGAGCTTGCGAAGTGAACATCATTCCGGCCACCTCCTCGTGACACCGACGACGTTACGCCCGAGTGCTAGCTCTTGCAAGCACACTGCTTGCAATCGTGGCCCATGTCGCATCTAGGACCGGAGCTGACCTATATGGGAGCTAGCTTCGTTCCCATGAGCCAGGTAAACGACAACCAGCCGCTGGGTACGCCCACGTGGCTGGACCTCGGCGTCTCGGACGTCGACGCGGCAAAGGACTACTACGCCACCCTGTTCGGGTGGGACTTCGAGGACGGCCCGCTCGGCACGACGTGCTTGCTGCGCGGGCTCCCGGTCGCCGGACTGCGCGCCGGCGACAGCACCGCGGGCACCGCGTGGCGGGTCCACCTCGCCACCGACGACTGCGACGCCACCGCGAAGGCCGTCGAGGCGGCCGGCGGCACGGTGGTCGAGGAGCCGCACGAGGTCGGCGACCTCGGCCGCGCGGCGCTCGTGGTCGACACGGTGGGCGTCGCCCTCGGGCTGTGGCAGGGCCGCGCGTTCCCCGGCTGCCGACTGGTGAACGAGCCGGACACGTTGGTGCGCAACGATCTCGTGACCGCGAACCCGCGGCCGGCACGGGACTTCTACACCGCGGTCTTCGACTTCACCCTCGACGGCAACCCGGACCTGCCCGACTTCGACTTCACGTTCCTGCGCCGCCCGGACGGGTACGAGATCGGCGGCATCCTGGGCCTGCCGGGCGCGAAGTCGGCCTGGGCCACGACGTTCGAGGTCGCCGACACCGACGCGACGGTCGCCCGCGCCGGCGCGGCGGTCACGCCGGAGGACACACCCTACGGCCGGTCAGCCACCTTCACCGACCCGTTCGGCGTCGAACTGAGTGTGATCGCGCGGCCGGCCGAGTAGCGACCCGACCCACGCGGCGACGTCGGCCGCGGTGTCGGCGACCGGCCGGGAAGTGGTGTCCAGCAACGTCATCGGCGGGTCGGTGCGGGTGGTGCGCATCCAGTCGTTGAACTCCAGCATCTCCTCGATGCGGGACTCGTCCCAGCCACGCCAGGCGGGACGGGCCCGGAGTCGGCTCCGCAGCACGTCCGGCTCGCACACCAGCGCCAGGTAGTGGATCGGGTCGAACAGCGCCCGCTCCGGCCAGTGCTCGAACTGCGGCGGCGCGACCGTGCCGCACAGCACCACCGGCCGGCCGCTCTGGTGGAGGCTCGCGGCCAGCCGCAGCCAGGTCTGGCGGAACGCGGCGGAGTCGCCGGTCGGGTCGCGCAGGGCGCCGACCCACAGCAGGTCCTGCTCGACGACCACGCAGCGGTCGGACAGCAGGTCGACGAGACGCCGTCCGACGGTCGACTTGCCGGTGCCGCTCGGCCCGGTCACCGCGAACAGCGGCAGGCGCCGGAACGGTTCTCGGTGTCCACAAGAGACACAGACGAGAACCGTGCCGGCGCCGGCACTCTCGACGTGCGGTTCGTTGGTCCACTCCCCGCAGCCGGCACAGATCATCGGGTTCATGCGCTCGGCGGGGACTCGGTCAGTCGAACAACCCTTCCAGGAAACTCTTTCGCCTGCGTTGGCCGCCGTGCCCACCGTGGTGGCCGCGCGGCGAGTCGGAGTAGCCGCCGTGGCCGTACCCCTTCGGCGAGTCCGCGTAGCCGCCTCCGCCGTAGCCGCCGCGCGGCGAGTCCGCGTACCGCCCCGGCTGGGGCGGCGGCGCACCTCGATAACCGCCGCCGCCACCCTGGTAGGGCGGCGGGGCTGAGGCGGCCGCGTACTGCTGCTCGGCGTTGAGGATGGCCTCCAGCTCGCCGCGGTCCAAGAAGATCCCGCGGCAGCTGTCGCACTGGTCGATGTGGACGCCTTGGCGGTCCACCGTGCGCATCGTGTTCTGACACTTCGGGCAAATCACACATGCAACATTACGCAGATCATCATCCGCGCGCCCGCGCATGGCCCACATCCACACCCGATCCGTGCGTGATATGTCCGGTTGACACATGGCCCGGACCGCATCGGCGAACCTAGCGTTTCGGGGAGACCCCCTCAACGAAGCGCGGTGATCCCCTGTGAACTCCCTGCCCGCCACGCCGCAAAAGCGGCCCCTGGCGCGGATCGTGTCCGCGAGCCTCGTCGGCACGACCGTCGAGTGGTACGACTTCTTCCTCTACTCCTCGGCCGCGGCGCTCGTGTTCAACAAGCTGTTCTTCCCGACCGCCGACCCGCTGACCGGCACCCTGCTCGCCTTCACGACCTACGCCATCGGCTTCCTCGCGCGGCCGATCGGCGGGCTGATCTTCGGCCACTACGGCGACAAGATCGGCCGCAAGAAGCTGCTCGTGATCAGCCTCCTGATGATGGGCGGCGCCACGTTCGCCATGGGCCTCCTGCCCACGTACGCGACCATCGGCATCGCGGCGCCGATCCTGCTCACCCTGCTGCGGCTGGTGCAGGGCTTCGCGCTCGGCGGCGAGTGGGGCGGCGCGGTGCTCATCGTTAGTGAGCACGGCGGCGCGGACCGGCGCGGCTTCTGGGCGTCCTGGCCGCAGTGCGGCGCCCCGGGCGGCAACCTGCTGGCCACCGCGGTGCTCGCGATCCTCGCGGCCGTGCAGACCGACGCGGACTTCCTGTCGTGGGGCTGGCGGATCCCGTTCCTGCTGTCCGCGGTGCTCGTGGTGATCGGCCTGTGGATCCGGCTCGCGGTGACCGAGTCGCCGGTGTTCCTCGCGGCGCAGCGCAGGGCGGCGGAGCGGGGCGTCGCGGAGAAGGCGCCGATCGTGCAGGTGTTCAAGCACAGCTGGCGCCAGGTGCTGATCGCGATGGGCGCGCGGATGGGCGAGAACGTGTCGTACTACGTGATCACCGCGTTCATCCTGGTGTACCTCACGGAGTCGCTGGGGCTCGCGAAGTCGGTGGGACTCAACGCGGTGCTGATCGGCTCGGCCGTGCACTTCGTGACGATTCCCTTGTGGGGCGCGCTGTCCGACCGGGTCGGGCGGCGCGCGGTGTACCTGTTCGGCGCGGTCGGCATGGCGGCGTGGGGTTTCGTGTTCTTCGCCATGCTGGACACCAGGTCGTTCGGCGTGATCGCGCTGGCGACGACGGTCGGGCTGGTGCTGCACGGCGCGATGTACGGGCCGCAGGCGGCGTTCTTCTCCGAGCTGTTCGGCACCCGCGTGCGGTACTCGGGCGCGTCGGTCGGCTACCAGCTCGCCTCGATCCTGGCGGGCGCGGTGGCGCCGCTGATCGCGGTGGCGCTGCTCAACGCGTGGGACTCGACGGTGCCGGTGTCGCTGTACCTGGCCGCCATGTGCGTGCTCACGGTCGTCGCCGTCCTGGTCGCGAAGGAGACCCGCGGCGTCCACCTCGAGCAGGACGACGCCGAGGTCGCGGCGCCGGCCGTTCCGCGAGAGGCCGCCCGAGTGACACGATGACCAGCGTGGACCGGACGATCGATCCCGCGGTGACCGACGCGGTGCGCCGGCTGCTCGAGCTGCTCGCGGCCGACGCGAGCGGCGAGCAGCTGGCGCACGTGTCGGTGGCCGCGCGGTCCGCGGGCCGGTCCGAGACCGAGCTGGCCGAGCTGGCGCGGGCCACCGAGGTCGCGCTGAAGATCCGGCACACGCTGACCGAGCACCGCAGGCGCGAGGCCGAGCTGACCGCGTTGTTCGACACCGCGAGCGACCTGTCGAAGCTGCGGGACCTCGACGCGGTGCTGCGCTCGATCGTGCACCGGGCGCGGATGCTGCTGGCCGTGGACCTGTCGTACCTGAGCCTGAACGATGAGGCCGCCGGCACCACGTACATGCGGGTCACCGACGGCTCGGTGTCCTCGCTGCTGCCCCGGCTGCGGATCGGGCACGGCGAGGGCCTCGGCGGGCTGGTCGCGCAGACCGCGCACCCGTACGCGAGTGCGGACTACCTCACCGACCCCCGGTTCGCGCACACGTCGTCGATCGACGGCGCGGTGTCGGCGGAGCGGATGGTCGGCATCCTCGGCGTGCCGCTCATGCTGGGCAGCAAGGTGATCGGCGTGCTGTTCGCCGCCGACCGGCAACGGCGCGAGTTCACGGCGGAGGAGGTCGCGCTGCTGTCGTCGCTCGCCGACCACGCCGCGATCGCCATCGACAACGCGCAGCTGCTCGAGGAGACGCGCCGCGCCAACGACCTGGTCAGCAACCACAACCTGGAGATGCGCCGCGGCGAGGACGCGCACGACCGGCTGATGGAGCTGGTGCTGCGCGGCGGCGACGTCGCCGAGGTGGCGGCCGAGGTCGCGGCCGTGCTTGGCGGCGGGATCGTGCTGTTCGACGCGGGCGGCGCGGAGCTGGCGCGGGTGTCGCCGTCGCCTGTTGTTGGCGCCAGCAGCGCCGCCGCACGCGCGGGTTTCGGGTCGGCGGCGGCCGTGACCTGGCCGGCGGACGCGGTCGCGGCGTCGCGGGCGGCGGGTCGGGCCGTGCGGGTCGGCGACCGGTGGGTGTGCGCCGTGCTCGCCGGGCCGGAGCTGCTCGGCAGCCTCGTGCTGACCGGCCGCGCCACGCTGACCGACGCGGACCGCAGGCTGTTCGAGCGGGCCGGCGTGGTCGCCGCGCTGCTGTTGCTGCTGCGCCGCTCGGTGGCCAAGGCGGAGGACGAGGTCCGCGGCGAGCTGCTCACCGACCTGCTGACCGCGCCGGACCGCAACCCCGCCGCGCTGCTGGCCAGGGGCAGACGGCTCGGCATCGACCTCGCCGCGCCGCACGCGGTGCTGATCGCGCACGTCGACGGGGTGCCCCGGCGCCGGCTGGCGATGGCGTGCGGCCGCGTCGCGACCCTGGTCGGACTACACGCGGAGCAGGTGGTGCTGCTCGTCGCGGACGGCGACCCCTCGGAGCTGGCGCGCCGGCTCGCCGTGTCGTTGAGCGCCACCGTGGAGGGCCCGGTGACCGTCGGGGCGTCCGGTCCCGCCCGAGGCCCCGCCGCGCTGTCGGCGGCGGCCGCCGAGGCGGGACGCTGCCTGCGGTCGCTGCTCGCGCTGGGCCGCGTCGGCCACGGCGCGGCGCTCGCGGACCTGGGGTTCGTCGGGCAGCTGATCGGCGACCGCACCGACCTGTCCGGCTACGTGCGCGCCACGCTGGGCCCGGTGCTGGAGTACGACGAGCGGCGCGGCACCGACCTGGTGGAGACACTGCGCGCGTACTTCGAGTGCGGCACCAACCTGACCCGCGCCAAGGACGTGCTGCACGTCCACGTGAACACGGTCGTCCAGCGACTGGACCGCATCGCGTCGCTGCTCGGCGAGGACTGGCAGACCCCGGCGCGGGCACTGGAGATCCAGATAGCGTTGCGGCTCAACCAGTTGCACGGCTGACGTGGTCGCACTGCTCGTCGCGCTCGGCATCGACAACTTCGGGTCGGGGCTCTTCCTGCCGCTGACGCTCGTCTACGCCACCCGGGAGGTCGGGCTGCCGCTGGCCGTCGCCGGGGTGACCGTCACCGTCGGGACGGTCGTCGGGTTGCTGGTGCCGCCGGTGGCCGGCCGGCTCGTGGACCGGTTGGGGCCGCGGCCCGTGGTGATCGCGTCGCAGGTGATCCAGGCGGTCGGGGCGGCGCTGTTCCTCGTCGCGGACGGCATCGTCGGGGTCGCGGTCGCGACGTGTGCGCTCGCGGCCGGGCAACAGTTGTTCTACAGCTCGCTGTTCGCGTTGATCTCCGACGTGGTCGGGGACCGGCAGAAGGACCACCCGTTCGCCGTGGTCGGCATGGTCCGGTCGGCGTGCTTCGGGCTCGGCGCGCTCGCCGCCGCGGCGTTGCTGACGTTCGGCGGACTGCAGGTGGCGGTCATGGTGAACGCCGCGAGTTTCGTGGTGTGCGCTGTAATACTCGCCATCCGGGTGCGGGCACCGCACGTGCCGGTGGCGGCTACCGGGCGGGCCCGGCTGTCGCGGCGGTTCCTCGCGTTGATCGCGCTTACGGCGTTGGTGGCGCTCGGGCTGGACTTCTTCCTCGTCGGGATTCCCGTGTACGTGCTGGATCTCGGCGCGCCGGCGTGGCTGCCCGGCGTGATCCTGGGGCTCCACACGACGGTGTCCAGCACCTGCGGCACGCTCGCCGTGCGCGTCACCCGCGGCCTGCCCCGCACGACGACGCTGTCGTTCGGCGCGGGCCTGGTGGTGGTGTGGTGCGCGCTGTGCCTCGCCGCCGCCGCGCTGCCGGCCGCCTGGCGACCGGCGTGGCTGCTGGTGGCCGCACTGGTGTTGGCGGCCAGCGGGTTGTTCTTCGGCGCGCGGGTGAACGCGCTCGCGGTGGCACTCGCACCGACCGGGTCCAGAGGGCGTTATCTCGCCGCGTTCCAGTACGCGTTCACGGTGCCCGGAGTGCTCGCGCCGGCGGTGGTCGCGTTGTTCGCCGTCGGCGTGTGGCTGCCGTGGGCGGTGGTCGGCGCGTGCGCGGCGGTGGCCGCGGTCGCACTGCGGTGGCTCGGCACCCGCCTGCCAGCAGAGGCTCTCAGTGCAGCCACTGCTCCAGCTCGGTGAACGCGGTCCGGAAGCGCGGGGCCAGCGGCACCAGCTGGTCCGGGTAGGTGTCCACGAGGCCGTCGGTGTGGTTGCCGTTCTCGACGCGGTGGTAGCGGTGCAGCGGGCCCCGGCCGGCGTCGCGGACCATCGCCGCGTACACGTCGCCGCTCTGGGAGATCGGCAGCAGCGTGTCGAGCGTGCCCTGCAACGTGATCAGCGGCTTGCCGATGCGGCCGGTCAGCGACACCCGGTCCACCGCCCGGTGCACGGCACGCGGGCGCGTCGCGTAGTCGTAGTCCGCGTCGCACGCCGGGGTGCCGCTCGCGCAGTACGGGACACCGGCGTCCAGCGCGCCGTCGAAGTCGGGGTCGAACTCCTCGCGGTACGTGCGTTGCGTCAGGTCCCAGTACACCTGGTTGTGGAACGCCCACAGGAACTCCGAGCCCTGCGCGTAGCCCGCCGCCAGCATGCGTTGGTGCGCCTCGGAAGAACCCGCCGCGTACGCCGGGTACTCCCGCATCGCCGTCGGCAGGAACGTGAACAGGTTCGGCCCGTCCGCGCGCCACAGCGTGCCCTCCCAGTCGACGCCGCCGTCGAACAGCCACGGGTTGTTCTCCAGCTGCCAGCGCACCAGGTAGCCGCCGTTGGAGATGCCGGCGGCGATGGTGCGGGACGGGAGCCGGCCATAACGTTGCGCCACAACGGCTTTCGCGGCGAGCGTCAGCTGCGTGACGCGCGTGTTCCACTCGACGATCGCGTCGCCGGGGCGGCGGCCGTCGTGGTGGAACGCCGGGCCCGTGTTGCCTTTGTCGGTCGCGGCGAACGCGTAACCCTTTGCCAGCACGGAGTCCGCGATCGCGCGGTCGTTCGCGTACTGCCGGCGGGTGCCCGGCGAGCCGGACACGACCAGCCCGCCGTTCCAGTGGTCCGGCAGCCGCAGCACGAACTGCGCGTCGTGGTTCCAGCCGTGGTTGGTGTTCGTGGTCGACGTGTCCGGGAAGTAGCCGTCGACCTGGACTCCCGGCACGCCACTGGGTTGCGGCAGCGACGCCTGCGTCAGCCCGGCCCAGTCCGCGGCGACCGTGTGTCCGGACGCCACCGTGCCGGCGGTCGTCAGCTCGTCGAGGCACGACACCTCCTGCCGCTCGGCGCCCGGCACCCAGAGCCGGGCACAACCGTGCGACTCCGCCGTCGCGGGGACGGGCACCGCGACCAGGGCTACAGCGACCAGGGCAGCACGCAGGAACATGCCGTGACGGTAAAACCACCGGCACACCACGGGATATGAGTGCGGCCACCACAATCCGCGCGCCGAATGTGGTGACCCGCACTCTCAACAGTGCGCGATTCGCCGCCTACCGTCAGTGAGAAACGCCGATCACAACGAGGTGCGGCATGTTCCGACTCGCCCTAACGGCCACTCTCCTGCTAATGCTCGTCACCGCGACCCCGGCGGCCGCGGCCGTCGAGCCGGTGCCCAGCTTCGGCAGCAACCCCGGCAACCTGAAGATGTTCCGTTACGTCCCGGCCGGGCTCCCCGCCGGCCGGCCCGTGGTCGTCGCCCTGCACGGGTGCACGCAGAACGCCACCGGCTACGGCACGGGCGCGGGTTGGACCCAGCTCGCCGACCGCCTGCAGTTCAGTGTGGTGCTGCCGGAACAGCAGAGCGCCAACAACTTCAACAAGTGCTTCAACTGGTTCGAGCGCGGCGACACCACCCGCGGCCAGGGCGAGGCGGAGTCGATCGCGCAGATGGTGCGCCACACGATCGCCGCGACCGGCGCGGACCCGGCCCGCGTGCACGTCACCGGCCTGTCCGCGGGTGGCGCGATGACCGCGGTCATGCTCGCGACCTACCCGGAGATGTTCGCGGGCGGCGGGGTCGTCGCCGGCATCGCCTACCGGTGCGCGGCCAGCATGATCGACGCGTTCTCCTGCATGAACCCCGGGAAGAACCAGACCCCCGCCGCGCTCGGCGACGCGGTCCGGTCGGCGAGCACGCACACCGGCCCGTGGCCGACCGTCAGCGTCTGGCAGGGCAGCGCCGACTTCACGGTGGCGCCCATGAACGCGACCGAGCTGGCCGAGCAGTGGACCAACGTGCACGGCATCCCCGCGACGCCGACCCGCACCGACACCGTCGCCGGCTACCCGCACGCCGCCTACGAGTCCGGCGGCCGGGTGCTCGTCGAGACCTACACGATCACCGGCATGGGCCACGGCCAGCCGCTCGACCCCGGCACCGGCGCCACACAGTGCGGCACGGCCGGCGCCTACCTGTTGGACGTCAACCTCTGCGCCGCCTATCACCTGGGCGCAGCGTGGCACCTGGCCGACTAAGCCGTGAAAGGCGCGTTCGGGACGTTGAGCGCCCCGAACGCGCCTTTCACAGCACTTACTCCGTCCGCAGCGACGTCAGGCGTGTCGCACTGCGCAGGAACGGCATCGTCATCGCGCTCACCAGCAGGCTCAGCCCGACCGCGCCGCCGCACAGCACCGCGACCCCCGGCCAGTCGATGCTGAGCCGCTGGTCCATCAGCCGCATCATCAGCGCCGCGAGCCCGACGCCGGTGACCAGCGCGACCACCACGCCGAGACCGATCGGCAACGCGACCTGCCACAGCAGCGACCGGCCGAGCACCCCGCGCGGCACCCCGCTCGCCGTGAGGATCGCGAGCTGCCGCCGCCGTTCCCGGATGTGCTCCAGCGCCAGCACGAGAAGGCTGATGGCCGCCAGCATGAGCGTGAAGATCGACCCCGCGTACAGCGCCGTGCGGACCGCCACGAACGTCTGCTGGTTCCCGTTCAGCTCCGGGCCCGTGTTGTACGAGTACACGTACGTCTGCCAGCCGTAGCCGGCCACCGAGTTGCGAATGCGCTCCAGCTGGTCGGCCGTCAGGTCGGGGGTCACCCCGGCGATCACCGTCGCCTGGCTGCCGTCACCGGGAGGCGCGCCGCCCGCCGCGCCAGGCGTGACGAGGACCGTCGCGTACAGCCTCGACTGGTCCGCCAGCGTGATGCGCTCGACGTCACGGGGCACGGTCCAGGTGCCGGTCACGTGGTAGTCCGTCGGGTCCCATTCGGCACCCACCTTGTTCGCGTACTTGCGCCACTCGAGCGCCGTGCCCGGCGCCGGCGACTCCTGGTACTGGTCGCGCACCAGGAAGACGTCGCCGTCCGCGCAGTCACGCACGCCGGCCAGCCCGCGCAACGCGTCGCAGTCCAGCATCGCCACGCCGAACGAGGTGTCGGTCGAACCCACCTGGTACCCGCCGGTGTGCTGCACCGAGTACGCGCTCTGGACGCCATCGGCGCCCGTCAGGTCCGCCTTGATCCGGGGCATGAGCGCGGCGTCGGCGGACACCTCGACCGCACCCAGCGGCTCGTCGGACACGCCGGGCAGCCCGATGTCGCCCTCGACCGACAGCAGCACGGTCTGCAGCGCGATCGTCCCGGCCAGCACGACCGCGACCCCGCCGACGACCCGCGCCGACGTGCCGCTGTCGAGCTGCAGCCTGCGGATCGCGAGCATCCACGACGACGGCCCGCCGGTGATGCGGCCGGCCACCCGCTCCACCAGCCACGGCAGCAGCACCGGCACGCCGACCAGCAGCAGCGCGGCGCCCGCCGTCACGAGGTAGCCCCACGTGTCGGAGTTCTCCTCGGCGCCGAGCTGCGTGGTCAGCAGCACGATGCCGACCGCGATCAGCCCGAACCGCCACCACGCCCGCCTGCGCACCGGCTTGGCCTGCCGAACCACGCCGAGCGGCTCGATGATCGTCCGGCGCAGCGCGAACAACGCGGTCAGCACCGACACCGCCGGGATGAGCAGCACGATCAGCACCACGATCGCCGGGTTCGGCACCACGTCCGAGACGTACACCCGCACGCCGAACAGGTCGATCTTCTCGGCGAACAGCCGGCCGACCACGAACACCGCGACGCCGAGCGCCAACCCGACGAAGGCGCTCGTGAGCGACTCGGCGGCCGCGATCCTGCGCACCTGGCGGGAACCCGAGCCGACCAGCCGCAGCGCGGCGAGCCTGCGGTCGCGCTCCGCGCCGGCGATCCGGCTGGCGGAGCTGACGAAGATGAACACCGGCAGCAGCAGCACGACCGAGCCGATCAACAGCAGGGCCATCAACACCGGGTCGAGATCGGAGCTCTGGTCGACAGTGCCGAACTCGTAGACCGCCAACGTGTCCTCGGCCATGCTCATGTCCGCGCCGACCCAGGCGATCAGGTCGCCCGGCATCGGCACCAGGCTCTTGTCGATCGTGCCGACGATCTTCTCGGGCAACCGGGGTCGCAGCAGCTCGCCGGCGTCGGACCGCAGCAGCTCGGCGAGCGCGGGCGAGGTGTACATCTCGCCCGGCTTCGGCAGGGTCGGCAGGCCGGCCGGTTTCGGCGAGTTCGCCCCGGATCCGACGGCGTAATTGACGTCGACGTTTTTCTCGCGGAACTCGGTCGGCGCGTCCCGGACGTAGGTCGGGGCGACGCCGGCGATCGGCTTGTCGCCCCGGAAGTCCGCGAGCGAACGCAGTTCTCGCTGGTCGCTCATGTTGCCCACCGACGCGGCGACCAGCAGCACGGCGACCGCGACCCCGATCCCGATCGCACTCAGCGCGAGCCGCGCCCAGGAGGTCCGGCCACCCCCGACAGACAGCCGGACCCCCAGGGCGAGGTCGTTGAGCCACCCCCTCACGCGAACTCCACCTGACGCGTGTGGCCGTCCCGCACGATGACCTCGCGGTCGGAGTACGCCGCGACCCTCGGCTCGTGCGTGACGAGGATGACCGCGGCGCCCGTCTCCTTGGCCGCGTCGGTGAGCATGCGCATGACGTGCTCGCCGTTGAGCGAGTCGAGCGCGCCGGTCGGCTCGTCCGCGAAGATCACCTTCGGTCCGGTGACCAGGGCGCGGGCCACCGCGACCCGCTGGCCCTGACCACCGGACACCTCACCGGGGCGCTTGCTCGCGACATCGCCGACCTCGAGCCGGCCGAGCCAGTCGCGTGCCTTCGCCTCGGCCTCGCGCCGGCGCATGCCCCCCAGGCGCATGGGCAGGGCGACGTTCTCCACACAGGTCAGCTCGGGCACCAGCTGGCCGAACTGGAAGACGAACCCGAACTCGGTGCGGCGCAAGGTGCTGCGCGGCTGGTCGGGCATGGCCCCCAGATCGCGCCCGTCGTACGTGACGGTGCCCGCGTCGGGCGCGATGATGCCCGCGAGACAGTGCAGCATCGTCGACTTGCCGGAGCCCGACGGCCCCATCACGGCGACGACCTCGCCCGCGTGGACGGACATGTTGGCGCCGTCGAGCGCCTTGGTGGGCCCGAAGGCCTTGACGATGCCGGTCGCGTTGAGCAGAGGTTGACTCATGACGTCACCTGCTTTCGAAGATCGTTGAGTCGGGCCGCGGTCAGCTCCAGCCAGCGGAGGTCGGCCTCGAGGTGGAACAGGGCGTGGTCGCAGATCAGCTGGTCGGCGAGGTCGCCGTGCGCCTTGCGGGTGGTCAGCGCGCGCATCGCCTTCAGATGGGCGTGGCGCTGGGTGTCGAGCACGACCTCGGCGTCCCGCGCGGACATGAGCGCGATGACGACCTTCGTGTAGAGCGTGCTCTGCATGTAGAGCTCTGGTTTCTCGGGCGTCGTCAGCCACTGCTGGACGTCGGTCACGCCGTCGGTGGTGACCGCGTAGCGCTTGCGGTCCGGGCCGCCGCCGTGCTCGACGCCGTGCTCCTCGATGAGGCCGTTCTTCAGCAGCCGCGACAGGGTCGCGTAGACCTGGCCGTAGTGCAGCGGCCGGTCGTGCCCGAAGTGCTCGTCGTAGGCGCGCTTGAGGTCGTAGCCGTGTCTCGGCCCGTGCTCGAGCAGGCCTAACAGTGTGTGCCCGATTGACATGCGCAGCACTGTACAACGTGTGTATAGCTGAGGTCTATACACCCCGTGAATAGGTGTTTGAGCTGGGACTTTACGAGAGTTTGGGGAGGGCAACCTCCGTGACGCCTACAGTGGTTGTCGTGACTGACGTGGAGCTGGTGGTCGACTTCATGAACACCGTGGACCACGACGCCGGCACCGACGTCCTCGACGACCCCGCCGCGTGGGCGGACTGGGTGGCCGCCCGAGGGCTGGTGATTGGCGAGGGCGCCGCGCGCTCGGTGCGGTCCGCGCTGCGGGTCGCGGTAGGCGATCCGGAGGCAGCCACCACCGCTTCCGTGCCGGTCACCGTCGAGCTGCCCGCCGGCGGCACGCCCCGGCTCGTCGCCCCCGACGTGGTCGGCGCGGTGCTCGCCGCGGCCACCCGCCTCGCCGTCCTCGGCCAGTGGGCGCGCGTCAAGATCTGCCCGGCCGACGACTGCCGCTGGGCCTTCTACGACCGGTCCCGCAACCACTCGCGGACCTGGTGCTCGATGCAGGTCTGCGGCAACCGCGAGAAGGCCCGCGCCTGGCGCGAGCGCACCCGATCAGACGACTAGACGATCAGCTGCGCCACCGTGTAGATCAACAGGCCCGCGAGCGCGCCGACGACCGTGCCGTTGATCCGGATGAACTGCAGGTCTCTGCCGACCTGTAGCTCGATCTTGCGGGACGTCTCCTCCGCGTCCCAGCGATGGACCGTGTCGGTGATCAGCGTGGTGATCTCGTCGCGGTAGTTGAGCACCACGTACGCGGCCGCGCCCTCGACCCAGCTGTCGACCTTCTCGCGCAGCGTGTCGTCGTCGGACAACCGCCGGCCCAGCGAGATCAGGCCCTCGCGGACGCGTTTGCGCAGCTCGCTGGACGGGTCCTCGGCCGCGTCGAGCAGCATCCGCTTGGCCGTCGCCCACGCGGAGCCGATCACGTTCTGCACCTCAGGGTGTTCGAGCACCTGCTGCTTGACCTGCTCGGCCCGCTCCATCAGCTTCGGGTCCGTCTGCAGGTCGGCCGCGAACTCGGCGAGGAACTTGTCGATCGCGAGCCGCATGGGGTGGTTCGGGTCGGTCTTCACCAGCCAGGTGAACGACAGGACCTCGCCGTACACCTTGTCGGCGACCATCGAGTCGACGAACTTCGGCGACCAGTTCGGCGCGCGGTCCGACACCACCCGCAACACGGCCGTGTGGTTGTCCTTCACCCACTCGTACGCGCGCTCGCACATGAGGTCGACGAGCTTGTGGTGCGCGCCGTCCTCGAATACGCCGCCCAGCAGCTTGCCCAGCGGCGGCCCCCACGGCACCGCCACGATCCGCTTGACCACGGCCTGTTCCATCACGGCCTGCACGTCCTCGTCGCGCAGCACCGCGACGACCCCGCGCACGACCGTCGCGACCTCGGCGGTCACCCGGTCCGCGTTGGCGTCCTCCGCGACCCAGCCGCCAAGCCGCTTCGCGACGCCGACACGCCGCAGCCGCTCGCGGACCACCTGCTCGGACAGGAAGTTCGCGCCGACGAAGTCGCCGAGGCTGTCGCCGATGGCGTCCTTGCGGGTCGGGATGATCGCCGTGTGCGGGATCCTGATGCCCAGCGGGTGGCGGAACAGGGCGGTGACCGCGAACCAGTCGGCGAGCGCGCCGACCATGCCGGCCTCCGCCGCGGCCTTCACGTACCCGGCCCAGGCCGGCGCGCCGGCCGCCTGCCAGAACGACATGGCCAGGAACACGGCCGTCGCGCCGAGCAGGAACGACAGCGCTACCAGCTTCATCTTCCGCAGGCCGCGCTTCTTCTCGTCCTCACCGGGCACGGGCGCGCTCGTGGTGGTGGTCTCCGTCAGTTGCCGCACACCACCATTGTCCGTGAGGATGGCTGACCGTGCGCCGCCCAGCTCTCGTTCCCCGCCTCCAGCCCTTCACCTCGACGATCTTCGCCGAGATGACCGCGCTCGCCACCCGGACCGGGGCCGTCAACCTCGGCCAGGGCTTTCCGGACACGGACGGCCCCGCCGCGATGCTGGCGGCGGCGCAGCGGGCCATCGCGTCCGGCGTGAACCAGTACCCGCCGGGGCCCGGCCGGCCCGAGCTGCGGGCGGCGATCGCGGCACAGCGCGCGGCCGCCTACGGCGTCACGTACGACCCGGACACCGAGGTCCTGGTGACCGTCGGCGCCACGGAGGCCATCGCGGCGGCCATGCTGGCGCTGGTCGAGCCGGGCGACGAGGTCGTCATGTTCGAGCCGTACTACGACTCGTACGCGGCGTCGGTCGCGCTGGCCGGGGCGACGCGCCGGGTGGTGTCGCTGACCGACGACTTCCGCGTCGACCTCGACGCGCTGCGGGCCGCGGTGACCCCGCGCACCCGCGTGGTCCTGCTCAACTCGCCGCACAACCCGACAGGCACGGTCTTCACCCGCGCCGAACTGGAGGGAATCGCCTCCGTCTGCGTGGAGCACGACCTGATCGCGGTGACCGACGAGGTGTACGAGTCGCTGACCTACGGCGAAAACCAGCACGTGCCCCTGTGCACCCTGTCGGGGATGGCGTCGCGGACCGTCACCATCTCCAGCGCCGGGAAGATGTTCAACTGCACCGGCTGGAAGATCGGGTGGGCGTGCGGGCCCGCCGAGCTGGTGTCGGCCGTGCGTGCGGCGAAGCAGTTCCTGACCTTCGTCGGCGGCGCCCCGTTCCAGCCGGCCGTGGCGTACGCGCTGGAGCACGAGTCCGCGTGGGTGTCGACACTGCGTGCCGACCTGGCCGTGAAGCGGGACCGCCTCTCCGAGGGCCTCGCGGCGGCGGGCTTCGGCGTCCGCCCGAGCGCGGGCACGTACTTCGTCTGCGCGGACGTCCGCCCGCTCGGCTACTCCGACGGCGCGGAGCTGTGCTGGGCACTCCCGGAACGCATCGGCGTCGCCGCCGTCCCGGTCCAGGTGTTCACCGACAACCCGGACCGCTGGCGCCACCTCGTGCGTTTCGCGTTCTGCAAACGGGACGAAGTTCTCGACGAAGCGATCGAACGCCTCCACAAACTGTGACGGAACGCCGGGGCGGGCAACCCTGACCGGGTGGGGAAACCGCCGTCTGGCGGAAACCTTCACCTCGAGTGATCAACATTGGCCCATCCGGCCGATACGGTGCGCTTTTGCCGTCTTTCCGGGTGGATCTGACGCGGCTAGGGTGCACATTGTCGGTGCGGTGCTAGATAGTGTGCAATGTCGGCACGGGCTCCCGTGGTGGCGCGACGGCATTGACAGGGATCGGTGGTGGTCACGGTGGACGGCGCGAACCCGGCGGCCGCCGGTAGCCGGCTTCCCCGGCTGCTGCGCCGTGGGCTGCTGGTCGCCGTCATCGCCGCCGCGGGATGGCTGCTGAGCGTGCTCTTCGCGGGCGGCGCCGCGGCGGACGACACCCCGTCGGACACCCCACCAGACACCCAGCACGAACCCGAGGCGGCCCAGTCCGGCGGCGGCCTGCTCGGCGGTCTGCTGAACGGCGTCGCGAACACGGTCGGCGGGCTCACGCACACGGTCGTCAACCTGACCGGCGTGGTCGTCGACACCACCACCTCGCTCCTCGCGCCGGTCGTCACGCCGCCGGCCGACCCGATCATCGAGCTGCCCGACCTGCTCCCGGAGTCCGGCTGGTCGTCCGGCATCTCCGACACCGACCGCGCAGACGCGGTCGCCCCCGCCCCGGTCGCGCCCGTCGCGCCGCCGGTCGTGCCGGTGCCGCCGGCGCCGGCGGTGGCACGCGCGCCCGAGGTCCACCCCGTCCCGGCGGTCCCCGTGCAGGTCACGCGGCCCGCGCCGGTCGCCGCCACCCAGAACACCGACAACGCGGCGGAGAACGCCGGCAAAGGCAGCCCCGACCCCGAGCCGGTGAAGGCCCCGGCCGCGCCGGCCGGCCCCGGCTCGACGGTCACCACCGCGCACGACAGCTTCGGTGGCGCGCGCGGCACGCACGGCGTGCTGACGCAGCAGGCCACCCTCCACCCGGCCGACGCCGGGTTCACCACCCGCAGCCGCGCGGTCAACGCCGCGGGCCGCAACGCCGGTTTACCGGCCGCCTCGCCCGACTGACCAGGCGGGGCCGCACCGCAGGAGTGTGTCCGCTCCCGGTTCGACCCACTTTCGACGTGGCCCAGCCGGCCGATCCCATTGGTCTGATCGCCGGCACCTGCGAACACAGCTCCATACCCACAGCTACCCGACCTGCCGACCGCGCCCGGTCAGGTCGGGGCCTGGCCCCGGCGCCGCGATGCCCCCGCGGCGCCGGGGCTCCCCCTCTGGCAGCTCGTCCGGTCGGCACAACGAGGGGCTGTGCCGTCCGGCCCCTGCCGAGCAACCCAGAGGCGACAGTGCGCTGGATGGCTTCCCACCGGCCGAACGGCCGACAGTGGTCTAGGCCATCCAGCGCACTGCTTTCTACCCTGTATACCGTCTTCCGGTCCAGTCATGTGACCGGAATGAGCCCGTTTTCCGCGATCGTGGCACCACTTTCAGCCACTGATGCGGCCGCGGCCGCCAACCGGCCCACGGCGGTGCGCAACACGTCAACCGGTTGGGTGTACGGCACCCGAAGCCAGCGCTCGAGTCCCCCGTGCGGGGAGAAGACCGAGCCGGGCACCACCCGGACGCCGAAGTTCTGCGCCACCGCCGCGATCCGGGTGCCCACCGGCGCGGGCAGCCGGCACCACAGGCTCAACCCGCCCTGCGGCACCGTGAAGGTCCAGTCCGGGCACTCGGCGCGCAACGCGTCGACCAGCGCGTCCCGGTGCTCGGCAAGCTGCGCGCGGCGCTCGTGGAGCGGCTCGCGGGAGCCGGCGAGCAGCTCGGTCAGCAGCAGCTGCTCGAACACCGGCGACCCGAGGTCCAGTCCGCGCCGCGCGGCGCTGAGCCGGTCGACGATCTCCGCGGACGCCCGGATCCAGCCGAGCCGCAAGCCGCCCCAGTGCGACTTGCCCGCCGAGCCGGTGGCGAGCACGAGGTCGCCGCCGAACGCGCCGAACGGCGGCGGCGCCGCACCGCCGCCGAGGTCCAGCTCGACCAGGGTCTCGTCGACCACGACCGGGGTGCGGGCCCGGCGCAGGGCCGCGCCGAGCTGCTGGCGGCCGGCCGCGTCGAGCCGGTGGCCGGTCGGGTTGTGGAAGTCGACGATGACGTAGGCCATGCGCGGCGCGGCCTGCCGCAGGGTGGCCTCCACGCCGTCGAGGTCCCAGGCCGCGTCGGTCAACCCGTCGCCCATCGCGACCGGCACCGGGACGGCGTGCACCCCGCGGATGGCCTCGATCGCGTTCGGGTAGGTCGGCTGCTCGATCAGCACCCGGTCACCCGGCCCGACGAACAGGCGCAGCGCCATGGCCAGCGCGATGTGCGCGCCGTTGGTGACCAGCACCTGGTCCGGTGTGGTCGGCAGGCCGCGCTCGGTGTAGCGCTGCGCGAGCCGCTCGCGCAGCTCGGGCATGCCCCGCTCGTACTGGCCGTGGGACGCGAGTTCGGGGGCCAGCTTCGGCAGCACGGCCTCGGCAGCGGCGGCGATGCCCGGGATGGCCGGCGGCACGGCCCTCGCCAGATCGATCACCGGCCGGTCGAGGTCGCCGGGCGACTCGTGTCGAGAGGCGCCGGTGGGGATCGCGGTCCATGAGCCGGCGCCGCGACGGCTGAACACCAGCCCGTCGGCACGCAGGCGCTCCCACGCGGCGGCGACCATCGTGCGGCTCACCTCGAGCGCCGCCGCCAGCTCGCGCTCCGGCGGCAGCGCGGTGCCGGCGGGCAGGCGGCCGTCGAGGATGAGGAGCCGGAGGCCGGCGGCGAGATCGGCCGCGCCCTGCCGGGAGCCGTGGCGGCGCCATACACCGAGCAACTGAGCCATCCGCTGCGCGTTCATGTGACCAATTCTTGCAAATTGGTTATTGATAAGGAACCAGTTCGCTGTTCAAGATGGCCACATGGCAGCGATCGACCTCCGTCCCGTCCCCGTGACCACGTCCCCGGTGCGCCGGCTTCCCCAGCTGTTCGGCGGGCTCGTGCTGTACGGCGCGAGCATGGGACTGCAGATCCGGTCGACGCTCGGCCTCGACCCGTGGGACGTGCTGCACGAGGCGCTGTCGAAGCGGACCGGCCTGACGTTCGGCACGGTGACGGCGATCGTCGGCGCGCTCGTGCTGCTGTGCTGGATCCCGCTGCGGCAACGCCCCGGCGTCGGCACGGTGGCGAACATCCTCGTGATCGCGGTGGCCGTCGACGGGACGCTCGCGCTGGTCGGGCCGCCGTCGGGCCTGCCGGTCCGGATCACGCTGCTGGTCGCCGGAGTGAGTTTGAACGCGCTGGCGACGGCGGCGTACATCGGGGTCCGGCTCGGCCCGGGCCCCCGGGACGGCCTGATGACCGGCTTCACCAGGCGAACCGGCGTGTCGATCCGCCTGGTGCGCACGGGGATCGAGGTGACCGTCCTCGCGGTCGGCTGGCTGCTCGGCGGCACGGCCGGGGTTGGCACCGTGCTCTACGCGCTCGCGATCGGCCCGCTCACCCAGGCGTTCCTGCCGCTGGTGACGTGGCGCGGGAGAATTCCCGGGTGACGTGGACCTGCCAGAAGTGCGACCGCCGTTTCGGGCGGCGCAACCAGTCGCACGAATGCGCGCCCGCGCTGACGGTGTCGGAGTACTTCGCCGGGCTGTCCTCGCCGACCTAGCTCGCCTTCGCGAGCCGGGCGCGAATGTCGAGGTAGGACAGGCCGTGGCTCGCGAGCAGCTGCGCCGCGACGCCGTCGTGCGCCGCGATCGCCAGCAGCAGGTGCTCGTCGCCGAGGTCGCGGTCGCGCCGGGCCTGCGCCTCGCGCAGCGCGCCGCGCAGGATCGACTTCGCGGTGCCGCCGAACGGAACGTGCTTGCCGCGCCTGCGGGACACGTCGGCCAGCGCGTGCGCGCCGAGCTTGCTCTCGATCCGCTCGACGACCTGGTCGACGTCGATGCCCAGCTCACGAAGGAGCGACTCGGCCTCCGCGTCGGACAGGCCGCCTTTTCGGTCGGCGGCAAGGTAGGCGGCGTCGACCTTGTCACCGGTCACACCGGCCGCGTCGAGGAGACCGGCGGACGTCGAGCCGGGTTGGGCGAGCAGCGCCCGCAGCAGGTGCTCGTCGGTCACCTCGGCCGAGCGGCCGGTCTGCGCCACGCGGACGGCCTCGATCACAGCGAGACGAGCGGCGCTCGCGAACCGGTTGAACATGTCAGGCCCTCCCGTGTTTCTTGTGGACCGCCTGGCGGGTGACACCCAGCTCGGCGGCGATCTCCTGCCAGGACCAGCCCCGGACCCTGGCGTTGCGCACCTGGACGGACTCGAGCCGTTCCAGGAGTTTCCGCAGCGCGGCGACGGCCTGGAGACCCACCTTCGGATCCCGGTCGCCCGCTGCCGCGGCCAGTTGTGTCGCTTCGGTCATGACGTCAACATAGGTTGACAGATCCGGTCTGTCAACCTGAGTTGACGACAACGTGGGTACTCTGCGCCTATGGCGCCGACCAAGATCGAAGTCGCCGAACGGCCCGGGGTCGGGTTGGACGGCAAGGCGAGGCCTAGCGAGGACGTCGTCGTCGTGCTGCCGAACGCGGTTCTGCTGCTGGACGGGGCGACGTCGTTGGACCCGGAGCTGCCGAGCGGCGGCTGGTACGCGTCGCGCCTGGCCGGCGAGCTGGCCGGCCGGCTGACCGGTTACCCGGCGACCGACCTCGCGGACCTGCTCGCGGCGGCGATCAAGGCGGTGGCGCGCGACCACGGGCTGGCGGCGGGCGCGGCGCCGTCGAGCACGGTCGCGGTGCTGCGGTGGACGGACACCGTTGTGGAGGGCCTGGTGCTGGCGGACAGCCCGATCGTGGCGTTCACGCAGGAAGGGCCGTCGCTGCTCGCGGACTCCCGGCTGGCGTCGATGCCGCGCGGCGCCGCCTACCGGGACCGGCTCGCGGCCGGCGGCGGGTACGGCTCGGACCACGAGCTGGCGCTGCGCTCGTCGGCCGGGGTGGTCGGGCGGCTGCGCAACCAGGAGGGCGGCTTCTGGGTCGCGGAGGCGGACCCCGACGCGGCGCACTACGCGGAGCGCGCCACCTGGCCCCGACAGTCGCTGTCGACGGTCCTCATGGCGAGCGACGGGGTGTCGTGCGGGGTGGACACCTACGGGGTGTTCGCGGACTGGTCGGCCGTGCGCGACCTGGCGGCCCGCTCCGGCCCGGACGCGGTGCTGGACGCGGTGCGCGACGCGGAGCGCTCCGACCCGAACGGCACCCGCTGGCCACGAGCCAAACCCCACGACGACCAGGCGCTAGTGGTGGTGGACTTCGCGTAGCGCCCTGACCGGCACGTTCAGCGGCGACCCAGGCCGTTCCACTCGAAGTTAGCCCTGCGGAGCACGTCCGGGTCCAGCAGGTTTCGGGTGTCGACGACGACCGGGCGGGCGACGACGCTGGCGAGCTTCGCCCAGTCGAGGCCGCGGAACTCCGGCCACTCGGTCAGCACCACCAGCGCCTCGACGCCCTCCGCGGCGCGGTACGGGTCGTCGACGAGCGTGATGCCGTCCAGCTCCGCGCGGGGCTCGCCCGAGCGCAGCGCCGGGTCGTAGCCGACGAGCTTCGCGCCGGCCTGGCGCAACAACGCGGCCACGGCGAGGGCCGGGGAGTCGCGCAGGTCGTCGGTGCCGGCCTTGAACGTGAGGCCCAGGATGCCGAGGCGGACCTTCGACAGCGAGCCGCCCTTCTTGCCCGTCACGGCGAGGCGGACCTTCTCCACCATGCGCTGGCGCTGGCGGTTGTTCGTGTCGATGGTGGCGCGGATGAGCCGGAACTCGAAGTCGGCGGCGTCGGCGAGCTGCAGCATCGCCGAGGTGTCCTTCGGCAGGCAGGAGCCGCCCCAGCCGGGGCCGGGCTGCAGGAACGCCTGGCCGATGCGCTTGTCGTAGCCCATGCCCTCGGTGACGTCCGAGATGTCGGCGCCGAGGCGGTCGCACAGCTCGGCGACGGCGTTGACGTAGGACAGCTTCATCGCGAGGAAGCAGTTCGCCGCGTACTTCACCAGCTCGGCCGACGCGGCGTCCGTGAGTACGGTCGGGGCGCCGAGGCGGGCGTACAGCGCCGCGACCTTCTCCGCCGCGTCCTGCTTGTCGCAGCCGACGACGATGCGGTCCGGGTGCAGGAAGTCGTGCACGGCAGAACCCTCGCGCAGGAACTCCGGGTTGCTGACGACGGCGATGTCGTCGCGCTCCAGCAGGTCGGCGGTCTGCTGCGCGGTGCCGACCGGCACGGTCGACTTGTTCACCACGACCGTGCCCGACGGCAGCAGCGGGCCGACCTCCTCGAGCACCGACTCGACGACGGACAGGTCCGCGACGCCACCGACCCCCATCGGCGTTGGCACGCAGAGGAACACGACCTCGCAGCCGTCGACGGCCGCGGCGGCGCCGAGCACGAACGACAGCCGGCCCGCGGCGAGCCCGCCGGACACCAGGTCGGCGAGACCCGGCTCCAGGATGTCCACCTCGCCGGAGGAGAGCCGCTTCACCTTCTCCGCGTCGACGTCCGCGCACACCACGTGGTGCCCGAGCGACGCGAGACACGCCCCTGTGGTGAGGCCGACATAGCCGGTCCCGACAACCGCGATCCGCCTGACGAACACCGGTCGGACTCCCCTCGTGAGGTAGCACTGATCCCCTCGAAACCTACAGGCGCGGTAACAACAACCCCCCAACGCCCGACCTACTGTCTGAACCAGGGTGCGGGTTCGGGGCCCCGTACGTGTGCAGTTCCCCTCAACGGAGGAAAACGCGTGGTAATGGCACGCTTCTTTTGTGCTGCCTCCAGACGGGCGGGCGCCCGATGAGGATCAGCGTCTTCGGCCTCGGCTACGTCGGCTGTGTCTCCGCCGCGTGCCTCGCTTCGAGGGGCAACGACGTCATCGGCGTCGACGTCAACCCCACCAAGATCGACCTCATCATGGGCGGGCACGCGCCGGTCGTCGAGGAGCGGATCGGGGAGCTGACCAAGGAGGTGGTCGCGAACAAGTTGCTCACGGCCACCACGGACGTCCGGCACGCGGTCGACGACACGGACATCTCGCTCGTCTGCGTCGGCACCCCGTCCGCGCCCAACGGCAGCCTCTCCACCGCCTACCTTGAGCGGGTCGCCGAGCAGATCGGCGAGGCGCTTTCGAGGCGGAAGTCCCGGCACACGGTCGTCTTCCGCAGCACGATGCTGCCCGGCACCTGCCTTAACCTGCTGGTCCCGATCCTGGAGAAGGCGTCTGGCAAGACCGCGGGCGTCGACTTCGGCGTCGCCGTGAACCCCGAGTTCCTGCGCGAGGGCACCAGCGTCCGCGACTTCTTCGACCCGCCGAAGACCGTGATCGGCCAGCTCGACGACGCCAGCGGCGACGCGGTGGCCGCGCTCTATGAGGGCCTGCCCGGCGACGTGTTCCGCGTGCCGATCCCGGTCGCCGAGATCACCAAGTACGCCGACAACTCCTTCCACGCGCTCAAGATCGGCTTCGCGAACGAGCTCGGCGCGATCTGCGGCGCGCTCGGCCTGGACTCGCACGACGTGATGGACGTCTTCCTCGCCGACCGCAAGCTCAACGTCAGCCCCGCGTATCTGCGGCCGGGCTTCGCGTTCGGCGGCTCGTGCCTGCCGAAGGACCTGCGCGGGCTCGTGCACGCCGCGCACCGGGCCGACGTCAGCGTGCCGATCCTCGCGCACGTGCTGCCCTCCAACGAGGAGCACCTCAAGCGCGCGTTCGACCTGGTCGTCCGCACCGGCAAGCGCAAGGTCGGCCTGTTCGGCCTGTCGTTCAAGCCGGGCACCGACGACCTGCGGGAGAGCCCGATGGTCGAGCTGGCCGAGCGGCTGCTCGGCAAGGGCTACGACCTGAGGATCTACGACGCGAACGTGAGCATGTCGCGGCTGCTCGGCGCGAACCGCGAGTACATCGAGCAGCGCCTGCCGCATCTTGGCCAGCTGCTCGCGAGCGACGTCGCCGAAGTGCTCGACCACGCGGACGTCTGCCTGGTCGCGAGCGCCGACCCGGCCGTGCTCGCCGCGCTGCCGCCGGGCGGCGACCGGACGCTCATCGATCTCATCCGCCTGCCCGACGCGGCAACGCGCCGGGCTGACAAGGGGTATGTGGGCCTTGCCTGGTAAAGCTCTGATCCTCGTCGAGAACCTGTCCGTCCCGTTCGACCGCAGGGTGTGGCAGGAGTCCACGACGCTGCGGGACGCGGGCTGGGACGTGCACGTCATCTGTCCACAAGGGACGAAACGGGACACCGAGCCCTACGTCGAGCTGGACGGTGTGCAGATCCACCGGTACCCGCTGACGGCGGCGACCGGCGGCCCGCGCGGCTACCTCAAGGAGTACGGCTCCGCGCTGTGGCACACGTTCCGGCTGGCGCGCAGGATCGGCCGGGTCGATGTGGTCCACGCGTGCAACCCGCCGGACCTGCTGTACCTCGTGGCCAAGATGCTCAAGCGCAAGGGCGCGAAGTTCGTCTTCGACCAGCACGACCTGTGCCCGGAGCTGTACCTGTCCCGGTTCGACCGCGGCGAGGACCTTCTCTACCGCGCGGTGTGCCGGCTGGAGCGGTCCACGTACCGGGCCGCGGACGTGGTGATCTCGACCAACGAGAGCTACCGCGACGCCGCGATCACCAGGGGGAACCTGCCGGCGGACAAGGTGTTCGTGGTTCGCAGCGCGCCGGCCGTCGAGCGGTTCCAGCAGGTCGACGCGGAGCCGGAGCTGAAGAAGGGCAAGCCGCACCTGCTGTGCTACCTGGGCGTGATGGGCCCGCAGGACGGCGTCGACTACGCGCTCCGCGCGCTCGCGAAGCTCCGCGACGACCTCGGCCGCGACGACTGGCACGCGGTGTTCGTCGGCGCGGGCGACACGTTCGACGACATGGTGGCGCTCGCGCGCACGCTCGGCCTCGACGACGTCGTCGAGTTCACCGGCCGCATCCCGGACGAGGACCTGGTTCGGTACCTGTCCACGGCCGACGTGTGCCTGTCCCCGGACCCCCACAACCCGCTCAACGACGTGTCGACCATGAACAAGGTCATGGAGTACATGGCCATGAGCAAACCGATGGTGTCGTTTGAGCTGCGCGAGGCACGCGTGTCGGCCGGCGAGGCGGCCGTGTACGCGCCGGCGAACGACGAGCTGGAGTTCGCGAGGCTCACCGCCCGCCTGCTCGACGACCCGGAGGAGCGGGAGCGGATGGGCAAGATCGGCCGCGAGCGCGTCAGCGGCGCGCTTTCGTGGGAGAACTCCCGCAAGGCCTTGCTAGCGGCCTACGCGCGCGCCACCACCTGATCGGTAAACGACGACCACGCGGCCGAAGAGACCCAGAACGTCCCGCCACCAGGGTTCTTGGAGTCCCGCAAACCGACCCTCGTGCCAGCAATCAACCGGACCTCAACGCAGTTGTCATCGCCTGAGCCGGTGAAGGAACTCTTGAACCAGCCGGTGTCGCGCACCGCATCGCGCATGTCATGCCTCCCGACGCAGCATACAAACCGGTCCAACTCGCACTCGCGCAGCGATGCGGCCTTCGGGTCGCCGATACCGTCATCACCAACGAGGCCAGCGCGGTAGTCGAGTTCGCGGCGGGCGGCGAGACCGTGACGAAGGTCCTGGGCTCGAACTCCATCGTCGAGAGCGGCGGACGCAAGCTCGCCTACACCCGAGTGCTGGATGCGGCGGACCTTGACGACTTGCGCGGTATTGATCAGACCACACACCTGTTCCAACGGTGGGTGCCGAAGTCCTACGAGGCGCGCATGGTGGTCGTGGGCGACCACCTCACCACCGTCGCGATCCACGCCGAGAGCGCCGCAGGCCACGTCGACTGGCGAACCGATTACGACAACCTGCGCTACGACCTGATCGAACCGCCCGAATCCGTGGCCATCAGCGTTCGGTGTCTGATGAAGGACATGGGCCTCGTCTACGGTGCGCTGGACTTCGTCATCGGACCGAACGGCTGGACCTTCCTCGAAGTGAACGCCGGAGGACAGTACGGATGGCTGGAGGACGCGACAGGCGCGCCGATAACGGGCCAACTCGCCGATCTGCTCGCGAAAGGGGCGGCATGACCGTCGATTGGGAAGCGCCATTGTCGCGGTTGGCCGACGAGCTGACGGCGAAAGGCAAGCTGACCTCACCGCGCTGGCAGACCGCGTTTCGCGCGATACCGCGCCACGTGTTCGTGCCGGAGTTCTTCCAGCAGGACAACAAGACCGGCGACTGGGACCGGGTGGTGGTCGACCACCAGGACGCGCTGGAGACCGTGTACTCGAACGTCGCGCTGGTCACCGACGTCGACCAGGATGGACGGGGCGTGTCCTCGTCGTCAATGCCCGGTCTGATGACGCGCATGCTGGAGTTGCTCGACGTGCGTGACGGGCACCGGTTGCTGGAGATCGGCACCGGCACCGGGTACAACGCGGCGTTGCTGTGCGCCGCGCTCGGCGATCAGAACGTGTACAGCCTCGACATCGACTACGTTCACACCGCGAAAGAGCGGCTGGCGTCGCTGGGCTTCCGGCCCACTCTGCGCAGGGGTAACGGCATCGACGGCATGCCGGACCACGCACCGTTCAACCAGATCGTCGCCACCGTCGCCGTTCCCCGGATTCCGCGGGCGTGGATAGATCAGCTCGTGGACGGGGGAGCGATCCTCGCCGACATCAAGGTCAACCCCGCGGCTGGGAACCTGGTGCTGCTACACAAGCGCGACGCCATCGCCGAGGGACGGTTCGACGAGGGACAGGCGTGGTTCATGCAGATGCGCCACCCCGGACGGCCGGAAACGCCCGCCGTCGCTCGCGACACCGGCACGGCCGCACGCGGCGTGACCACCCTGGGCGCGGTGGCCTGGGAGCAACCGGTCCCGTGGTTCCTGGCGTGCCTGGAGGTAGGCGGCGGTGTCGACGTCGGCTTCCAGCTCGACGACGACTATCGCCCGGTAGTCGCGACTCTTGTCGCGGACGACGGATCGTGGGCGGAAGTCGAGATGGCCCCGGGCGCTCACGTGCGGGCCGTAACGCAGGCCGGACCGACCAGACTGTGGGACGCCGTCGAACGCGGCTTCGAGCTGTGGGAGTCGAACGACCGGCCCGGCTGGGGTCGCTTCGGCCTCACCGTCTCGCCCGACCTACAACGGATCTGGCTCGACAACCCGGACGGACCAACCCTCGGCCACCTCAGTTCAGGTCGTCGCGGGGCAGCTGCCCGCTAAGGGACGCTCGCCTACCACGTTGGACTAAGAGTCACCGTTTCGCTGTAACCAAATCGCGCGCCATCGCGACGGGACTCGTGAGGACCGGCCGGGCGCCAGGCAGCGACGCGGGCCGAAGTACCTCGAAAGGGGGCCCAACGCGGTGAACGACGACACAGCCCGACTGTCGATCATCTGGCACGTGCTACGCCAGAGATGGCGGTTACTCATTGTGATCGCCGTGTTGGGCGCACTTGTCGGTGCGGGCGCCTCGCTCGTGTTCTCCCCCGGCTACGAGACTTCCGCGAGCGTGCTGCTGCAGGGCCCCCGCGACCCGGACGAGCTGCTGACCGAGGCGCAGGTGGCGAAGAGCTCGGTCGTCCTCGACCGGGCCGCGGCCGCGCTGAACTGGGGGTCCTCCGGCGTCGACCTGCAGGACTCGGTCACCGCGGCGGTCGCCGACGGCAACATCGTCGAGATCTCGTCGGTCGCGGAGACCCCGGAGCGGGCCCAGCAGCTCGCCGACCGGGTCGCGCAGGAGTACGTCACGTTCTCCACCCAGCTGACGAGCAACTCGGCGGACGCGTCCGACCAGGTGTCGCAGGAGCAGCAGCAGACGTTGCGCCAGCAGATCCTCGAGACCAACCAGAAGATCTCCGACCTGCACAGCTCCGCCGGTCAGGGCAACACGATCGACAGCGTCGGCGTGCGCACCGAGCTGGAGTCGCTGCGCACCGCCCTGTCGCAGGCGGTCGCGAAGCTCGACGAGCTCGACACCGCGTCCAGCCAGGCGAAGATGGTCGTGATGGGCCCGGCGGAACGCCCGACCGGCCCCGGCACCCCGACGATGACGCACTTCGTCGCGGGCGGCGCCGCGGTGTTCTTCCTGCTCGGCCTGTTCGGCCACCTGATCTCGACGCGCACCGACCGGCGGCTGCGTGGTGAGGCGCCGATCGTGTCCGCGCTGGGCACCACGGTCCTCGGCGGCATCGACGTGCCGAACGAGGACGAGCAGCCGGCGACCGAGCCCGCGACGCTCGGCACGCGGTTGCGGCGGCTCGTCGGCGCCGACGAGCCGTGGCACCTGGTCGAGCTACCCGCCGCGCCGGACGAGGCGAGCATGGACATCCGCTACCGCAGGGTCCTGAACCGGCTGCGGGAGCAGACCCCCGAGGGCTCGGCCAGGGTGCTGGTCGTGGTCCCGGACGACGACCCGGCCGCGAGCCGGGCAGCCGCCCGGCTGGCCCGCACCCCGTCCGACGGGCCGGGGCGGCTCGCGCTGCGGGTGGTCGAGGTGTCGGCGGAGCGGGCCACGGTGCCCGACGACGCGGTCGCCGGGGCGCTCGTCGTGGTCACCTCGGGCACCAGGACCGCATGGGAGCTCGTCGGCATCACCGAGGCCTGCAACGACGCGGGTCATGACGTCCTCGGCGCCGTGGTCACCCACCGGACCCGGCCGCCGGAACAGGACGACCCGACCGACGCGGCGCCAGAGGTACCGGCGGCCGGCGTGCTGGCAGGTTCCGCATGACGGCGAAGCAGCCGGACGAGACCCCGCCCGCGCCGGACACCACGGCCGGCCCGCAGCACCTGCTCGACTTCGCCCGGCTCTGGACCGCGGTGCGGCGCAGGCGCCGGATGTGGCTGACGTTCGGGGTGCTCGGCATGATCTGCGGCGGCATGGTGGCCGTGCTGATACCGACGGCCCCGACCGCGGTCACCCGGATCCTCGTGGTGCACGAGGGCGACGGGCCCTCCGACGGCGGCGGGCTCATCCTCACCGACGTCGCGTTGATGTCCACCACCAAGATCGCCGCGGCCGCGCTGCGCTCCGTCGGTTCGACGGAGCGGCCGGAGGACTTCCTCAAGGAGTACGACGTCGTCGGGCTGACGAACAACATCCTCGAGGTGACGGTCAAGGGCCCGACCGGCGCGGAGGCGGCACGCAGGGCGAAGGCGCTCGCGGAGGCGTTCATCGCCGACCACGTCGGCCGCATCCAGGCCGCCGCCACGGCCGAGGCGAAGGCGCTGACCGACCAGGGCGCGCAGGTCCAGGCCGAGCTGGACAACGTGAACGGCCAGATCTCGGGCGCGGAGCAGGCCGCGGCGGACGCGGCGAACGCCAACAACGAGAACAACAACCAGGACCAGGGCACGCCGGTGCAGCCGAACGCGGCCGGGCTGGACTCGCTCTACGCCCGCCGCGCCGAGCTGACCGACCAGATCTCCCAGCTCACCCAGCAGGCCCAGCAGGCCGGCCTCGGCGCGCCCCGCGTGTCGGCCGGCACCCAGATCGTCGACGCGCCGCGCCCGGTGCGGGTGTCGATGAAGGTCACGGGCGCCACCAACGCGGCCATCGGCTTCGCGCTGGGGCTCGTCCTCGGCGTCACGCTGGCCGCGGTCACCGGCGTCGTCAAGGACAAGCCGGTGCTGCGCAAGGACATCGCCGCGAACCTGGGCGCGTCGGTGATCGCGCAGCTGCCCGCCCGGCTGCGCGGCCCGGCCCGGCTGTGGGGACGCAGGCGGCTGACACGGGAGCGCAGACGGGTCGCCGCCACGCTCGTACGGCTGGTGCGCGACGGCGCCGGCTCGGTGTCCGTGCTGGAGCTCGGCGCGCCGAAGCTCGCGGCCGAGCTGGCCACGGACGTCGCCACCGAGCTGACGGCCGAGCGGCCGGTCGCGCTGGTCGCCGGCGACAACGCGCGGGTCACGGCCGAGACGGCGCGGGTCACCGCCGAGAACGTGCCGGCCGGCACCGCCAACCCGGTGCGGGTCGTCGGCGCGGACGACACCGCCCGGCCGACCCCCGGCGAGGCCCGGATCGGCGTCGGCTCGGTCGCCGCCGGCGTCGCGTGGACCGATCTCGCCCACCTCGGCGGGGAGACGCTGCTCGTCGTGCGGGCCGGGTTCGCGAACACCGCGTGGCTGCACACGGTGGCCCGGCAGCTGGCCGACCTGCGGATCCCGATCGTGGGCGTCGTGCTGGTCGACCCGGACCCGAGGGACCGCTCCGACGGCACCCTGTGGGACGGGCTGCACACCGCGCTGCGCGGCCGCGCCGGCCACCAGCAGGCGGCGCCCAAGGAGGAGCCGCCGGCGAAGGTCAACGGCACCAACGGCACGCACACCAACGGCAGCAAGGGTTCGAGCGGCTCGAACAGGGCCGCCGCCGACCTGCCGACGCGACGGCTCGCGCCGGTGCGGCAGTCCGTGCACGACCTGCCGACCAAACGGTTCGCGCCCGTCCGCCCCGCGGACGTGGGCAGCACGGCAGACGAGCTCACACCACGCGGGACCCAGGGCTGAGAGGGGCCGGAACCAACACATGTGCGGCATCGCAGGCACCTATCTCTGGCCGGACGGCGGCCCGCTGACCGACCGGCTCACCGAGACCCTCGCGCACCGGGGGCCCGACGGGTCCGGCCGGTACACGCGGCGCGTCGGCGCGCGCGAGGTCCACCTCGGGCACCGGCGACTGTCGATCATCGACCTGTCCGAGACCGGCGCGCAGCCGATGGTCGCCGATGGCCTCGCCCTGACCTACAACGGCGAGCTGTACAACGCGCCCGCGCTGCGCCGCGAGCTGGAAGCGGCGGGCGTGCGGTTCCGTGGCACGTCCGACACCGAGGTGCTGTTGCGGGCGTGGCGGCGTTGGGGCGTGGACTGCCTGCCGAGGCTGCGCGGCATGTTCGCGTTCGCCGTGTTCGACGAGCGGACCGGTGAGCTGACGCTGGTCCGCGACCAGTTGGGCATCAAGCCGCTGTTCTACGTGCGGCGCGGTGACGGGCTGGTGTTCGCCTCCGAGCTGAAGGCGCTGGCCGCCGAGCTGCCGGACCTGACCGTGGACGACGGCGCGCTGGTCGCGTCGCTGCTGTACTACTGGGTGCCCGACAGCCGCTGCGCGTACCGGGAGGCCGAGAAGCTGCCGCCGGGAACCTGGCTGACCTGCACGCCGGACGGGCGGGTCGAGCGGGGCACGTACTGGTCGCTGCGCGAGGTCGCCGAGGAGGCCCAGCACCGCGACAACGGCACTGAGGACGTGGACCTCGCCGCGGTGGTCGAGGAGTCGACGAAGGCGCACCTGCTGTCGGACGTGCCGGTCGCGACGTTCCTGTCCGGCGGCCTGGACTCCAGCTACCTGACCGCGCTCGCGGCCCGCCACCAGCCCGGGATCTCCGCGTACACCATCGGTTTCCGGGCTGAGGACGCCAAGTTCGAGGCCATGCCGGACGACCTCAAGTACGCGCGGGTGGTGGCCGAGAAGTTCGGCGTGGACCTGCACGAGATCGAGATCGCGCCGCAGGTGCTCGAGCTGCTGCCGAAGATGACCTACCACCTGGACGAGCCGATCGGCGACCCCGCGGCCATCAACACCTACCTGATCTGCATGGCCGCGCGCGAGGCCGGCGTGAAGGTGATGCTGTCCGGGATGGGCGCCGACGAGCTGTTCGCCGGCTACCGCAAGCACCTCGCGAACACGCTCGCGCTGCGCTACCAGCGGGTGCCGGGCGCCGTGCGGCGACCCGTGCGGTCCATTGTGGACCGGCTGCCGGTGGCGACCGAGAAGCGGGGCTTCCGCTCGGTGCGGTTCGCGAAGCGGTTCCTGTCGTTCGCGGAGCTGCCGGAGGAGACCGCGTTCCGGCGCAGCTACACGATGTACGACCGCGCGGAGCTGGCCGACCTGCTCGACCCCGACCTCGCCGGCACGGTCGACGACGTGCTGACCGAGCACGCGGACACCTACCACGACAACGCGTTGTCCGACTACGTGAACCGGATGTGCCTCGCCGACGCGCGGCTGTTCCTGCCGGGGTTGAACCTCGCGTACACCGACCGGTCGAGCATGGCCGCGTCGACCGAGGTGCGGGTGCCGTTCGTGGACGTGGAGGTCGTGAAGGCCGCGTTCGCGATCCCCGGGCGTCAGAAGATCGTGCGCCGGCAAGGAAAGATGGCGCTGAAGAAGGCCGCCGAGGACATCCTGCCGCGCGAGATCGTGTACCGGCCGAAGGGTTTGTTCTCCGCGCCGCTGCGGGCGTGGATGAGCCGCGACCTCGCGCCGCTGGTCCGCGAGGTCGTCAACGACGGACTGTTGGTGCGCAACGGGTTCCTGCGGCGCGAGGCGTTGCAGCGCCTCGTCGACGAGGACGCGGCCGGGCAGCAGGACCGCAGCAAGCACCTCTGGCACGTGTTGACGCTCGAGCACTGGTACCGCGCCGCCACCGAAAAAGTCTCGGTCTAGATAAGGGAATCGCCTTGAAGCAGGTTGTGCAGAACTACAAGAGCGGCGAGCTGGCGCTCCTCGACGTGCCGGAGCCGGCGTGCAAGCCGGGCGGGGTGCTGGTGCGCACCCTGTTCTCGCTGATCTCGACCGGCACCGAGCTGATGAAGGTGTCCGAGGCCAGCAAGTCGTTGCTTGGCAAGGCGAAGGCGCGGCCGGACCAGGTGGCGAAGGTCATGCAGAGCGTGGCCACGAACGGGCTCGCGGCGACCTACCGCAAGGTGACCAACAAGCTCGACTCCTACACCCCGCTCGGCTACTCGCTGTGCGGCGTGGTCACGTCGGTCGGCGCCGGCATCGACGACGTGTCGGTCGGCGATCTCGTTGCCTGCGCGGGAAACGAGCACGCGCTGCACGCCGAGCTGAACTGGGTGCCGAAGAACCTGTACGCGAAGGTGCCGGCGCAGCTCGACCCCCGGCACGCGGCGTTCGGCACGGTCGGCTCGATCGCCATGCAGGGTGTGCGGCGCGGCGAGCCCGCGCTCGGCGACACCGCGCTGGTCATCGGGCTCGGTCTGATCGGTCAACTGGTGGTGCAGCTGCTGGTGGCGTCCGGTGTGCGGGTCGTCGGTGTGGACCCGGACCCGGCCCGCTGCCGGCTCGCCGAGCGGACGGGCGCGCTGGTGTGCGCGGCGCCCGGCTCGGACGTGGTGGTCACGGCGGTCGCCGAGCTGACGAACGGGCACGGCGTCGACCAGGTGTACCTGGCGGCGGGCGGCTCGACGAACGAGCCGGTCGAGCTGGCCGCGAAGCTGGCGCGCGACCGGGGCACGGTCGTCGACATCGGCAAGTGCAGCCTCGACCTGCCGTGGAACGCCTACTACGAGAAGGAGCTGGACGTCCGGTTCTCCCGGTCCTACGGCCCCGGCCGCTACGACCCCTCCTACGAGCTGGAGGGCCGCGACTACCCGATCGGTTACGTGCGGTGGACCGAGCGGCGCAACCTGGAGTGCTTCCTCGACCTCGCCGCACGCGGCAAGGTCGACGTCGAACCGCTCATCACGCGGGTCGCCGAGTTCGCCGACGCCGTGGAGACCTACCGCGCGCTGAACGAGGGCGAGCTGAAGGCCGTCGCGGTGCTGTTCGGTTATCCACAGGCAACTTCCGACCCGCCGAAACTGTCGGTGTCCGCTGATAGCGTTGAAATCGGGGGCCCCCCTGCCGCACGAATGGGACTCTCGCTCGGGCCGCGCGGGCCGCGGCGTCCGCCGAAGTCCACCGTGCGCGTCGGGTTCATCGGCGCCGGCAACTACGCGTCGTCCATGCTGCTGCCGCACCTCGCCGAGCGGGCCGGCAACGGCACCGTGGAGATGCGGCACGTGGTCACCACGTCCTCGCTGTCGGCGGCGAACGCCAAGCGCAAGTTCGGGTTCACCAGCGCCTCCACCGACCTCGACGACCTGCTCGGCGACGACGACCTCGACGCGGTGTTCGTGGTGACCAGGCACAGCTCGCACGCGGAGCTGACCAACCGGGCGCTGCGGGCCGGCAAGGCCGTGTTCGTGGAGAAGCCCCTCGCGCTGACCGAGGCCGAGCTGGCGAGCGTGCTCGCGACCATCGAGGAGACCGGCAACGACCGGCTGCAGGTCGGCTTCAACCGCCGGTTCGCGCCGCTTCGATCCCAACAGCTGGTACACCCAGGACGCGGAGGGCACCCGGTTCGCCGGCGAGGGCGGGCACTTCGTCGACACCGTGTCGTGGCTGCTCGGCGACGACCCGGTCACGGTGTACGCGGCCGCCACGCCCGGCCACGCCGACCTGCAGGTCGTGCTGCGCTACCCGGACGGCTCGACCGCCGCGATCACCTACGCCACCAGCGGCTCGACCCAGTTCCAGAAGGAGACCATCGACCTCACGGCCGACGGCAAGGTGCTGCGGTTCGACGACTTCGCCCGCGCCTCGGTGTACGCGCGGAAGAAGTGGGCCAGCTCCCGGCTGCCGAAGGCACGCGACAAGGGCCAGGAGGCGGAGCTGGCCGCGTTCCTCGACGCCGTCGCCGCCGACGGCCCGATGCCGGTGCCGGTCGAGTCGCTCGCCGCGACGACCATGGCCACCCTGGCCGTCGCGACCAGCCTGAACACCGGCGGCCCGGTCCGCGTCCAGCTGCCAACGGCAATCCCCGCAGAGCAGACGACATGAGGCCGACCTGGTACCTGCGGCGGCTGTCGCGGATGGGGCCCCGCGAGGTGGCCGTCCGCGCGGTGGTCGCCGCCCGCATCCACCGCTGGCGCCGCGTGCTCGAGGAGTCCACGGCGGCCGGCGCGATGACCGCCGTGTGGCTGCCGAGGCGCCGGTTCGTCCCGGTGCTGCCCGACCAGGCGCTCGCCGCGGTCCCGGCCGAAGCCAAGGACCGGCTGCTGCTCAGCGCCGACGAGCTGATGGCCGGGCGCGCCGAGTACTTCGGCCTCGCCCGCGAGGACCTGGTCGCGCCGGACTGGTCCTACGACCCGAAGACCGGCCGGAGTGCCCCGACCGGCCTGTACGCGTTCGACATCGCCTACCGCGACGAGAAGACCGTCGGCGACATCAAGCAGCTGTGGGAGCCCTCCCGCCACCAGCACCTGACCGTGCTGGCCGCCGCGTACGCGCTGACCGGCGAGGAGCAGTACGCCGACCGGGTCGCCGAGCACCTGCGGTCCTGGTGGGCCGCCAACCCGCCGCTGCGCGGCGTGCACTGGGTGAGCGGCATCGAGCTGGGCATCCGGCTGCTGTCGTGGGTGTGGATCCGGCGCCTGCTCGACCGCTGGTCCGGCGCCGCGGAGCTGTTCGAGGACAACCCCGACGCACTGCACCAGATCTGGCACCACCAGCGGTGGCTCGCCGCGCTCGGCAGCCACGGCTCGTCCGCCAACAACCACGTGATCGCCGAGGTGGCCGGGCAGCTCGCGACCGCGTGCGCGTTCGACTGGTTCCCCGAGTCGCCGAGCTGGCGGGACGCGGCGCTGCGCACGCTCGACGAGCAGCTGCACCGCAACACGTTCGCGTCCGGGCTCAACCGCGAGCTCGCCACCGAGTACCACGGGCTGGTGCTCGAGCTGGGGCTCGCCGCGGTCGCCGAGGCCGACGCGGCCGGGGTCGCCGTGCCGGACACGACGTGGCTCGTGCTGATGCGGATGTGCGACGCGCTCGCCGCGATCGTGGACGTCCGGCTGCGGCCGCCGCGCCAGGGCGACTCCGACGACGGGCACGGCCTCGTCGTCGACGGTGCCGGCACGAACCGGTGGGCGAGCCTGCTGAACACCGGTGGCACGCTGTTCGGCCGGCAGTCGTGGTGGCCCGAGACTCCCACGGACGGTTCCTGCGCCGACGTTCGCACGCCGCTGCTCACGTCGCTCACCAACGGCGCCCGGTCCGACGCGATCCGCCCCGGCGAGCGCCCCGGCCACCTCGCCGACGCCGGCATGACGATCCTGCGCACGGTCGGTGGCACGTCCGGTGGCACGGCCCGCGCGGAGATCTGGTGCCGCTGCGACGCCGGCCCGCACGGGTTCCTGTCGATCGCCGCCCACGCGCACGCCGACGCACTGTCCCTGGAGGTCCGGCACGACGGCGTCGACGTGCTCGCCGACCCCGGGACCTACTGCTACCACGGGCAACCCGAGTGGCGCTCCTACTTCCGGTCCACGCTCGGCCACAACACGCTCGAGCTGGACGGCAAGGACCAGTCCACCTCCGGCGGGCCGTTCATGTGGACGCGGCACGCCCGCAGCCGGGTGCTGGTCGCGGACACCGCGGAGCACGGGCTCGCCAGGTGGACCGCCGAGCACGACGGCTACTCACGCGGCCGCGAGGCGACCGTGCACCGCAGGTCGGTGCAGCTCGACCGGGAACGCCGCGAGGTGCGGGTGTTCGACGAGGTGTTCGCGCCGTCGGCACGGCCGTGCCGGCTCGCGTTCCACCTCGGCCCGCTGGTCACCGCGGAGCTCGACGGCCCGACCGCGCGGCTGACCTGGCACGCGGACGGGCGCGACAACGCCGCCGTGCTGGAGCTGCCGCCCGAGCTGGACTGGACGGCGCACCGCGGCGCCGAGTCACCGCCACTGGGTTGGTACTCGGCCGGTTTCGGCCGCCGCGAGCCGGCCACCACGTTCGTCGGCGCCGGTACCGCGGGCGGCCGCCTGCACAGCGTCGTGCTCGCCACCGTGCTCCGCTTCCACCGCTAGCCGTCCCGGAGGTTTCCCGTGCGCACTCGACAGTGGCCCCGCGCCCGCCTCGTGGGGATGTCGGTGACCCTGGGTGCGCTGACGCCGCTGCTGTTCGCGTGCACGACCGCGCCGCCGCAGGACCCCGACCTCGGGGCCGCCGCGCCGACCGGGCAGATCGCCGCGGTCTGCGGGCACACCGAGCCGGGGCCCGCGCACGCGCCGGCCGGCGCGGTCGTGGTGAGCCCCGGCGTCGAGCGGGACCTGTCCATCAAGACGGAGGCGAACCCGCCGGGCACCACGTTCTGGCTCGCGCCGGGCACGCACACGCTCGGCTCGGACGAGTACGGCTCGGTGACGCCGAAGGACGGCAACGTCTACCTCGGCGCGCCCGGCGCGGTCCTCGACGGCAGGGACAAGAACAAGTACGCGTTCGTGTTCGACGCGTCCGACGTGACCGTCCGCGGTCTCACGGTCCGCGGTTTCGACCCGCCGCCCAACGAGGGCGTGGTCAACCACGACTCCGGCGACGGCTGGGTCATCGAGCACAACACGATCGAGGAGAACGGCGGCGCGGCGCTCATGGCGGGCGCCCGCCAGCAGGTGCGCGGCAACTGTCTGCGCAACAACGGCCAGTACGGCATGAACGCGTACAAGGACGGCGACATCACCGGCCTCGTGCTGGAGGGCAACGAGATCGTCGGCAACAACACCGACGACTGGGAGTCCAAGATCGACGGTTGCGGCTGCACCGGCGGGGTGAAGTTCTGGGCGGTGAACGGCGCCGACATCAAGAACAACTGGGTGCACGACAACCGTGGCCCCGGGCTGTGGGCGGACACGAACAACAACGACTTCCTCATCGAGCACAACGTGATCGAGGACAACGACGGCCCCGCGATCTTCTACGAGACCAGCTACAACGCGACGATCCGCGCCAACATGATGCGGCGCAACAACATCTCGGAGGGCCGCAAGTTCGCCGACCGCGGCGAGATCTTCCCGTCGGCCGCGATCTACCTGTCCGAGGCCGGCGGCGAGCCGAGGGTGCCGGCACGCACCGACAAGATCGACATCTACGACAACGTGCTGACCGACAACTGGTCCGGGATCACGTTGTGGGAGAACGCCGACCGGTTCTGCAACAGCGCGGCCAACACGTCCGGCGGCTGCACACTGCTGGTGGAAGAGATGGAGCGGTGCGCGGTGCCGAACATCTCGAAGGACCCGCTGTACGACGACTGCCGGTGGAAGACGCAGCGCGTGGACATCCACGACAACCGGTTCTCGGTCGACACCAAGGCCATCGGCTGCAACGCGCTGTGCGCGCGGATGGCGGTCATCTCGAACTACGGGACGTACCCGGACTGGTCGCCCTACCGGGCCGACACCGTGCAGCAGGCGATCACGTTCGCGCAGCACAACACGTGGCGCGACAACCACTACTCGGGCCCGTGGACCTTCATGGCCAAGGACACCGGCCAGGTCATCCACCCGGCGCAGTGGCAGTCCGCGCCGTACTCACAGGATCAGCGCAGCACCTTCGAACAGGCGGGCGGCTAGGAATTTCGATGAACGAGATCGAGGTACAGACCTTCTGGAACGCGCACCCGTGCGGCGACCACATCGTCGGCGGCCTGCGCGACGGGTTCGCCGACGACTACGAGCGCTTCTTCGCCGCGTACGACGCGTGGCGGTACCAGCAGGAGGGGCACATCCCCTCCTGCCTGGACCGGACCGACTGGCAGGACAAGCGGGTCCTCGAGATCGGGCTGGGCCAGGGCGCCGAGTCCGAACAGCTGATCCGCCGCGGCGCGCGGTGGTCCGGCCTCGACCTGACCGCCGAGTCGGTGGAGCGGGTGCGGGCGCGGCTGACCATCCGCGACCTGCCGCACGACGACCTCCGGCAGGGCTCCGCGCTGCGGATCCCGTACCCGGACAGCAGTTTTGACTACGTGTTCAGCCACGGCGTGCTGCACCACATCCCGGACATCGCGACCGCGCAGGCGGAGATCCGGCGGGTGCTGAAGCCCGGCGGCACGCTCGTCGCGATGCTGTACGCGCGGCGGTCGCTGAACTTCCAGGTGAGCATCCGGGTCGTGCGCCGTGCCGTGCTGGCGGCCGCGTACCCGCTGCGGAACCTGTTGCCGTTCAAGGGAATGCTGCGTGACCACCTGGACAACGCGGCACAGGTCGGGCTGCGCGGGTACCTCTCGATCGAGAACTTCACCCACCGCAACACCGACGGGCCGCTGAACCCGTTCGCGCGGGTGTACTCGCCGCGCGAGGTGGTGCGCGACTTCTCGGCGTTCACGCTGGAGGAGTCCTACCAGCGGTATATGCACGCGCCGCCGCTGCCGGTGCACGGCCTGGCTTTCGGCGACCGGCTCGGCTGGCACCTGTGGGTCCGGTTGAAGGCCCACCCATGAGTCTTGCCGCGTACCGCGCACCCGACACCACCTTGCTGGGGCAGCAGCAGGCGCCCCGGCTCGTCGGTGTCGTGTGGGCGTTGCTCGTGATCAACACGCTGGGCTCGCAGGGCGCGAACACGATCATCGCCATCCCGCGCCCGGTGGCGCAGATGGTCACCATGGGCGCGGTCGTCGCCGCGTTCGTGCTCGCGCTGCTGCTGAACCCGCGGATCCAGCTCCGGCCGAGCGCGTACCTGCTGCTGCTGAGCCTGCTGCTGGTCGTCAGCATCGTGTCCAGCACCCGGCTGGAGTCGGGCTTCGGCGCGTTGTTCCGGTGCTTCCGGTTCACGATGTTCGTCGGCACGCTCTGGCTGCTCACCCGCTGGTGGGACAACTGGCTGGGGCTGCTGCGCACCCACATCAAGGCGATCTGCGCGGTGCTGGCGACGGTGGCGGCCGGGCTGGTCATCTCGCCCGGCACGGCCCGACCGGACACCTACGGCGGCCGGCTCGTCGGCGCCATCTGGCCGCTGACGCCGCCGCAGATCGGCCTGTACGCGGCGACCGTGATCGGGCTGGTGATCCTCCTGTGGCTCGGCAACCACACGTCGCGGACCAGCGTGTTCGTCATCGCGGTGCCGGCGCTGGTCCTGCTGTTGATGAGCCAGACCCGCACCGCGCTGCTCGGGCTCGTCGGCGGGCTCGCGGTCGCGCTGCTCTCGATGATGACGACGTCGGCCCGAGCCCGGAAGGTGTTCACGAGGACCGCGCTGATCGGCGGGCTCGCCGCGGTCGTCGCGGGCGCCGCCATCCAGACCTGGTTCCGCAGGGGCCAGGACGATCTGACCGAGCTCACCGGCCGCGCGAGGGTGTGGGACGCCCTGCTCGCCGCGCCGCGAACGCTCGGCGAGCGGGTGTTCGGCATCGGGCTGACCAACAAGTCGTTCGACGGCCTGCCCATCGACTCGAGCTGGCTCGCGGTCTACCACGAGCAGGGTTACCTCGGGCTGGCGCTCGTCGTCGGGTTCCTGCTCACGCTCCTCGGCGTCGCCGTGCTGCGGCCGCCGTCGCTGACCAGGGCGATCGCGTTGTTCCTCGTCTTCTACTGCGTCATCGCCTCGTACACGGAGGCCGGGCTCGGCGACGCGTCGCCGTACCTGCTGAACCTGACCATCGCCGCGGCGCTGCTGAGCGTCGTGGCGCCTGAGGAGGACCGGAGGGTGTCGACATGACGGCGGAGTCGCTGCGGGTACTTGTCGTGCACAACCGGTACCGCACCGAGCAGCCGAGCGGCGAGGACACCGTCGTCGACCAGGAGGTCGAGCTGCTCCGCGAGGCCGGCCACCGGGTGGACCGGTTCGAGCGGCGCAGCGACGACATCTCGTCGATGTCGTTGCCGCGCAAGGCGATGGTGCCGCTGACCGTGCCGTGGAACCCGGCCGCCCGCACCGCCCTCGCCGCCCGTCTGCGCGCGGAGCGGCCCGACATCGTGCACGTCCACAACACGTTCCCGCTGCTGTCGGCTTCGGTGCTGGACGCGTGCCGGTCAGCCGGGGTGCCCGTGGTGGCGACGCTGCACAACTACCTGCAGGTGTGCCCGTCCGGCACGCTCTACCGGGACGGCGCGACCTGCACGGCGTGCGTCGGGAAGCTCCCGCTCCCCGCGGTGCGGCACGGCTGCTACCGCGGCTCGCCGCTCGCGACCGTGCCGCTGGCGGTCAACCTGCTCGCGAACCGCCGCCGCTGGTGGTCGACGGTGTCCCGGTTCCTGTGCATCTCGGGCGCGCAGCGGGACACGCTCGTCGCGAACGGCATGCCCGCGGACCTGCTGACCGTGAAGTACAACTTCGTGACCGACGTCGGCCCGCGCCGCACCGGGCCGGGCGAGCACCTGCTGTACCTGGGGCGGCTGACCGAGGAGAAGGGCGTGCGGTTGCTGATGGCCGCGTGGGACCAACTCGGCGGCGTTGGTGTGCCGCTGGTGATCGCCGGCGCCGGCCCGCTCTGCGACGAGGTGGCGCGGTGGGCGGCGGACCGGCCTTCCGTGCGGTTCGTGGGTCTGCGGTCCCAGGCGGCGAGCCGGGAGTTGGTCGCCCGCGCGGTCGCCGTAGTGGTGCCGTCGCGGTGGCTGGAGACGTTCGGGCTGGTGGTCGTCGAGGCGATGGCGGCCGGGGTGCCGTCGGTGGTCGCCGGGCACAGCTCGCTGGCCGAGCTGGTGACCGACGGGGTGACGGGGCTGACGCACACCCCGGGCGACAGCGCGTCGCTCGCCGACGCGCTGCGCCGGGTAGCCCGCGCGCCAGCCGCGCTCGGCGACGCCGCGCGGGCACGCTACGAGCGGGACTTCACCAGGTCGGTCGGGCTCGCGAACCTGGTGGGCAACTACCGCGGCGTGATCGAGGAGGCCAGCAGTGGCGCGCAGACTGTGCGGTGAGGACAGCTACCCGCCGGCGCTGCTCGCGGTCGCCGGCCACGGGCTGACCGGCGCGACCCGCCCGTTCCCCGAGTCGCCGCCCGACGACGAGGCGTGGGCGACGCTCCTGGCGGCGGCCCGCACCCACCGGGTGTTGGGCCAGCTCCGCGCGTCGGTCGACGCCGGCCGGCTGCCCGCCACGGCCACGCAGGTCCAGCAGGCGCGGGCCGCGCACCGGATGGTGCTGCTGCGGGTGCTGTCGCTGGAGCAGCAGCTGGTCGCGGTGCACGCTCGCCTGGCCGGCGCCGGCGTCGAGTCGAGGGTGTTGAAGGGCAGCGCGTACGCGCACCTCGACTATCCGGAGCCGGCGCTGCGCTCGTTCGTCGACCTGGACCTGCTGTTCCGCCCTGATCACTTCGATCGTGCCGTCGCCGTCCTCACCGAGGCGGGCTTCACCCGCATCCTCGCCGAGCCGAGACCCGGCTTCGACCGCCGGTTCGACAAGGGCACCACGATGCGCGCGGCCGGTGTCGAGCTGGACCTGCACCGGACGTTCGTGCTGGGCCCGTGGGGTCTGCGCGTCGACCTCGAGTCGCTGTGGGACGCGGGCGCGGAGTTCACCGTCGGCGGCCGGCGGCTGACCGCGCTGTCCGCGCCGAACCGTTTCCTGCACGCCTGCTACCACGCCGCACTCGGCGACTGGCCGCTGCGCCTCGGCTCACTGCGGGACGTGGCGCAGCTGTCTCCACCCGACGACACCGCCCAGACCGCGCTGATCGACCGGGCCACCAGGTGGGGCGTGCAGGCGGTGGTGGCCGCGGCGGTGGCCGACTCGGCGCGCCTGCTGGGCGTCGCGCCGACCGGCCCGCTGCGTTCGTGGGCGCTGGCCCACACCCCGACCCGCCGCGAGGAACACTGGCTGGCGCTGCACACGCAGGAGAACAAGACCTTTGCCGCACAGGCGATCGCGACACTGCCGGAACTGCCGGGCCTCCGCGACAAGGCGGCGTACCTGCGCGCGCTGATGCTGCCCGACGGCCGCTACACGGAGGGCCGGCATCACTCGGCGCTGTCCCGCTTCCGTTTCGGGGTAAGGGAAGCGCTACGCGGCCGCGGCGGACGCGACTGACGAGTCGACCCGCCGGTGGGGAACCCGCTGGGCAGGATCTGGCTGCTGACCAGGCGATCGCTGGCCTGCCAACTGCCTGCCCGTTGGGAGCGCCGTTGCGCGGGAGGTAGTGGAGGAGCTCTCGGCGGCGACGGTGAGCCGTATGCCTCGGCCACAAGGGTGTTCTGGATCGTGGACAACGGATCCTCCCACCGCCAGCGCGGCAGCAGTGATCTTCTGCCGTGCGGGTGTTTTGTTGGATGGGTTTATTCGCGTTGGTGTAACAGATTGCGTTGGGGAATCCGGTGAGGGTCGATCCATCGGGGTGGGATGAATTCCGGAAGCCCGAGATTGCTCATCCGGACTTCGTAAGAGTCGACATGGGGCGCGGTTCCCGGTTTTCGCCGGGTCGTTTCCCCATGCCGCTCTTCCGAACCGGACGTGCGACTTTCACCGCATCCGGCTCTCCACGAGTCGGTCAGGTTGTGGCGCTTCGGGGTGTTCGGGTCCAAGGGGTGGGTATCCTTGTGCCGCGCCATTGGTAGCGTTCGATCGCCATCGAGGCGGGTTGGTAGAGGTCCACTCCGTGCGTGCTGGGCTGCCATCCCTGGTAGGGC
>Ga0193742_1000133_pt1 | contig 52322 bp, 48 predicted proteins | sample L2c1metaG_FD_165511 | JGI IMG/M metagenome (GOLD analysis project Ga0193742, IMG submission 165511) | Soil microbial communities from a riparian zone of the East river system, Colorado, United States - L2c1 | ecosystem: Environmental > Terrestrial > Soil > Riparian zone | place: USA: East River... | reverse complement strand
GAGTGGTGCCTCACGGCGCGCACGCTGACCGCCGACGAGGCGCTGGCCGGCGGGGTGGTGCGCAGCGTGCACCCGGCCGACGAGGTGCTCCCGGTGGCGCAGCGTCTGGCGACCGAGATGGCCGAGCGATCCGCCCCGGTGTCGGCGGCGTTGACCCGGCACATGCTGTGGCGGCTGTCGGCCCAGCCGTCGCCGATCGCGGCGCACCGCCTCGACTCCCGCCTGATCGCCCACACCAGCGAGCGGGCCGACGCCTACGAGGGCATCACCGCGTTCCTGGAGAAGCGGCCGGCGCAGTGGTCGCTGGCGGTGAGCGCCGATCTGCCCGACGACTTCCCCTGGTGGGGTGACGAACCGTTCCGCCCAGATGTTCAGTGACACCGGTCACTAACCGGACTATCGTTTGCTTGGTTTCTCGACAGGGAGCTCCGCGATGACTGAACCCGTGGTCTTCGACCCGTACGAGTCGTTCCTCGAACCGCACCACGACGCCATGGCCGACCTGCGCGCCCGCTGCCCGGTCGCCCACACGCCGTCGGGCTGGTTCGTGGCGCGCCACGACGACGTGCGGACCGTGCTGCAGCACGTCGAGCGGTACACGGGCAGCTTCCTCGATGCCGACGGGTTCCCCGACGACGAGCGGGCGCTCATGAACGTCGACGAGCCCGAGCACGGGCGGCTGCGACGGATGATCAACGGCGCCATCGCCGCCCACCGCACCTCCGACATGGTGCCGTTCGTCGAGGCGCTGGCCGCCGAGCGGATGGACCTGGCGCTCGAGGCCAACCGCCGCGACGGCAAGGTCGAGATGGTCGAGGCCTACGCGGCGCCGATCCCGCCCCGCGTGGTCGCCAGGGCCCTGGGCGTCCCCGTCGACGACTTCGACCAGTTCCAGAGGTGGACCGACGAGCTGGTGGCCCGCCTGTACGACCGGGCGCCGGCGCCCTACTCGCAGCTCCACCCCGAGTTCGCCGCGTACATGCAGTCCCTGATCGAAGAGCGCCGGGGCGACGACGGGCCGCCCCGGCGCGACTTCATCTCCCGCCTGATGGCCGACGGCCTGAGCGACGCCGCTGTGCGCACCCACGCCCAGCACCTGATCATCGCCGGCAACGAGACCACCCGCTCGATGCTCGGCAACTGCCTGCACCGCTTCGCCACCGAGCCCGGCCTGTTCGACGCCGTGCGGGCCGACCCCTCGCTGGTGCCCACGATGATCGAGGAGTCGCTGCGGTACGACACGCCCATCCAGGTGATGGGCCGCACGGTCGGCGACGACGAGGTGCTCGGCGACACCGAGGTGCCGGCGGGCAGCCACGTGGTGGTCGGGCTGGCCTCGGCCAACCGCGACGCCGCCGTGTTCGACGACCCCGACACCTTCCGGCTCGACCGCGAGCGCCCCAAGGACCACCTGGCCTTCGGGTCCGGGCCGCACGTGTGCCCGGGTGCGTCGCTGGCCCGGCTGGAGGGCGTCACCGCGGTCGCCGAGTTCGCCCGGCGGGTGTCGGCCGTCTCGCTGGCCGACGGCTACGAGTTCGACGGCAACCCGCTGTTCTGGTCGCGGGCCCCGCTCACGCTGTGGCTGCGGCTGACCGAGGCCGGGGGCTCGTGACCAAGGTCCCGTCCTACGCCGACCTGCCGGTGACGCCCGATCGGCCCGCCGGCTCGTCGTGGGGCGTCTGGGGACCGGACGACGACCTCGGCACGCTCAACCTGCTGTCCGACGAGCGCACCCTGGGGGCGCTGCGCCACGTCCGCTCCGGCCGGGTGTTCAACCTGGGGCTGCCGCTGCACGAGCCCCGCCGCAACGCCGCCAGCCGGCGCAGCAACCCCGTGCACCAGATCCTCTACGTGGGCCACGAGAAGCACGACTTCCAGCCGGGCCTGGGCGACGACCTGTCGACCGGGTCAGTGGGCCGGGACGACTACCTCGAGACGCTGTGGCTCCAGGGCAGCACCCAGTGGGACGGGCTGGCCCACTTCCGGCACCCCGAGCACGGCAACTACAACGGCGTCGCCGACGCCGACATCCACGGCGAGGAGGGCGCCCGGCTGGGCGTCGACCGCTGGGCCGAGCGGGGCGTCGTGGGGCGCGCCGTGCTGGCCGACGTGGCCCGCTGGCGCGCCGCGAAGGGCCGACCGCTCGACCCGACCGGCCACGACGTGATCACCGTCGCCGACCTGGCGTCGACGCTGGAGGCTCAGGGCACCGTGGTCGAGCCGGGCGACGTGCTGCTGCTGCGCACCGGCTGGGTCGGCCACCTGATGGCCCAGGACGACGCCGAGCGCGAGCGCCTCATCGAGCCCCGCAACCAGGCCAACCCCGGGCTCGACAACCGCGAGGAGATGGCCGCCTACCTCTGGGACCTCCACCTCGCCGCGCTGGCCGCCGACAACCTGACCGTCGAGGCCTTCCCGACCGACGACCCGACCCTCGCGTTCCAGCTCCACGCCCGGTTGCTGCCGCTGCTGGGCCTGCCGCTGGGCGAGCTGTGGGTGCTCGACCCGCTGGCCGACGCGTGCGCCGAGCGCGGCGACCACGCCTTCCTGCTGGTGTCAGTGCCGCTGCACGTGCGCGGTGGCCTCGGCTCGCCCGCCCAGGCGGTGGCGATCACGTGAGCACTCCCACGGCGGGGGGCGCGGTGGCCGGCAGAGCGGCCATCGTCACGGGCGCGGCCCGGGGCATCGGGCTGGCGACCGCACGCCGGCTGGGCCGGGAGGGCGCGTCGGTCCTGATGGTCGACATCGACGGCGACGCGCTGGCCGAGGTCGAGGCCGCTCTGGCGGGCGAGGGGCACCGGGTGGTGGCGGTGGCGGCCGACGTCGCCGACCCCGATGCCACAGCCGGGTTCGTCACCGCCGCCGTCGACGCGTTCGGGCGGCTCGACATCCTGGTGAACAACGCCGCCGCGCTCGACCCGGCGACGCTGGGCCGCGACAGCGACGTGGTCGACGTGCCGTTCGAGGTGTGGCACCGCACGTTCGACGTGAACCTCTTCGGGCCGATGGTGGCCTGCCGCCACGCCCTGCCGCACCTGATCGCGTCGAAGGGCGCGATCGTCAACATCTCCACGATCGGCGCCCTGCGGGGTCGCTGGAACCAGGTGGCCTACGGCGTCTCGAAGGCGGGGCTCAACGCCCTCACCGAGTACGTGGCCACCACCTACGGCCGCAGCGACGTGCGCTGCAACGCCGTGGCGCCCGGCCTGGTGCTCACCGAGAACGCCGAGCGCGACCTGTCGCCGCAGTACCTGGCCGACTCGGCCGCCGACCGGCTCGTCGCCCGGCCCGGCCGCCCCGACGACATCGCCGACGCGGTGCTGTTCCTGGCCTCCGACCAGTCGTCGTACATCACCGGCCAGGTGCTGGTGGTCGACGGCGGCACCATCAACCACGTCCCCGGCTACGCGACCCACGCGCCGGGCGCCCGGCTCGACGGCTGACACATGTCCAGTCCTCGCCGGGAAGAACGCCGCACAAGACAACAAAGCAACCGCTTGATCAACGCACTGCAGGAGGGGCAATGACGACAAGGTTCCGAACGACAGCTCGGGTCGTCGCCGTGATCACAGCGCTGGCGCTCATCGCCGGCGCCTGTGGGGACGACGACACCGATACCGGATCCGGCGGATCGGGCAACGGGGGGAGCGACACCTCCGGTGCCGAGCCGCTCAGCTCCGGCTTCGTCAACGGGGGGGACGACGCCGGCGGCGACCCCGTCGCGGGCGGGTCGCTCACGATGGGGGTGTTCTCCGAGGCGCTGAGCCTCGACCCCGTGTTGTCGGCGGGGACCGGCTACGCCGGCGGCACGGAGATGGCGGCCATCTTCGACGTGCTCATCCGCTACGACCCGGTGGCCGACGAGTACGTGCCGCAGATGGCGGAGTCGCTGACCGCGAACGACGACAACACCGTGTGGACGCTCGAGCTGCGACCCGACGTGACGTTCTCGGACGGGACTCCGCTCGACGCCGAGGTGGTGAAGACCAGCCTCGACCGGCAGGCCGCCGAGGGCCGCAGCGCCTTCCTCATCAACGACAACGTCGACTCGATCGAGGTCACGGGGCCGCTCACCGTCGAGTTCACGCTCAACAAGGAGTGGGCGGGCTTCCCGTACGTGCTGGCCTTCCACCCCGGGATGATCACCCACCCCGACTCGGCCGCGGCCGGCGAGGAGTACGGCAAGTCGCCCATCGGCGCCGGGCCCTACACCGTCGAGAAGTACGCACCGGGCGAGGAGATCGTCCTGCAGGCCCGCGACGACTACTGGGCCGGCAAGCCGAACATCGACACGCTCACCTTCAAGTACCTGGCCGGGGCCGAGGCCAACCTCGACGCCCTGAACTCGGGCACCTTCCAGGTGGCGCTGCTCGGCGAGCCGCAGGTGTCGACCAAGGCCATCGACGACGGCATGGCCGGCTGGCTGCGCGTCAACTACAGCGGCGGCGTGTCGATCCTGAACGTCGGCGACACGGCCCGGCCCACGTCGGAGCTGAAGGTGCGCCAGGCGATCGCCTCCGCCACCGACCCCGAGGTGCTCAACCAGCGCACGTGGGGCGGCAAGGGTGTCGCCAGCTCGTCGCTGTACGGCGAGGGCTCGCGGTGGTTCGCCGACGTGGAGGGCGTCCCGTACGACCCCGACAAGGCCCGCGAGCTGGTCGAGGAGGCCAAGAGCGAGGGCTGGGACGGCAAGGTGGAGATCGTGGCCAGCGCCACGCCTCCCTGGAACAACGCCGGCCTGGCGTTGCAGGCGCTGCTCGAGGACGTCGGCTTCGAGGTGGAGCTCACCCAGCCGGCCACCGTCGGCGACCAGCTCCGGACGGTGAACGTCGACCGGAACTACGACATGTCGCCCACGGGCTACGCCCTCGACGAGTCGGAGCCCTACGTCGAGCTCAGCAAGAAGTTCGGCAGCACCGCGGTGCAGAACACCGCCCAGTACAAGAGCGACGAGATGGACGCCCTGCTCACCGAGCTGGCCGCCGCCGACACCCCGGAGGCGACCAAGGAGGTCATCGGCAGGGTGCAGGAGCTCATCAACACGGACGTGCCCGGCATCGTCTGGTCGCACAACCCCGAGCTGCTGGCGTGGGTGGACAGCGTGCACAACGTGCACCCCACCGTGAACGCCATGCTGCTGTTCAACGAGGCCTGGGTGGACTGACGGCCTGACGGACTGACTGCGCACTCCCGCCGTTCAGGCGGGGGTGCGCAGGAGGTCGATCCGGCAGGGGCCCGTGCCGCTGCCGGTCGGGCAGCGGATCTCGGGCCACGGGTGCCCGAGCCGCTCGGTCGGCATCAGCCAGTGCATCAGCCCGACGTGCGCCCGGTAGAGGGGTACGTCGTCGTGGCCCACCTGCACGGGGGCCCACGGGGCGATGGCGGGGAGCGGGTCGCCGGCGTCGAGGATCTGGCGGGTGCAGGTGCCGCAGGGGTCCTGCACGAAGGTCACCCGGTCGGGGTGCTCGTCGATCCGCACCCGCGCGAAGTTGGCGGTCAGCACCGTGGCCCACTCCCGCACCCGGTCCTCGAAGGGCAGGGGCAGGTCGCGGGCCATCCACACCAGCAGCGTCTCGTCGGCCAGCCGCCGGAGGCAGGCCTCGAGGCCCTCCCGGCCCGCCACCTCGTGCAGCGCCGACCAGATCGCCGACACCGTGTCGCGGTGGGCGTCGTGGAGGCGCAGGAAGCTGCCCTCGATCCGCCGGTAGAGGGCCAGCGCCGCGGCGGCGTCGGTGGTGTCGGAGGCGCTGGCCTCGACGGCCTCGCCGTGGCGGGCGGTCACGACGGCCTCGTCGCCGGCGGTCACCCCGTTGTGGGCGGCGATCCGCCAGGCCTCGGTGGTGGCCAGCGCCTGCAGGCGGTCGACGGCGCCCGGGTCCACGGCGGCCGCCGCGGCGAGCGCCGCCAGGCTGCCGGCCTCCCAGCGGGCGAAGCCCCGCAGGCCGCCCCGGAAGCGGCGCTCCACGGCGTCGTAGGTCGCCCGGGCGGCCGCGGGTCCGTCGGCCAGGGCGTCGGCCATCTCCTGCTCGGGCGTCCGGGCCAGCCGGTCCAGCTCGTCACGGGTGAAGTGGGTCATCGGGGGAGGTGCCTCCACACCAGCACGCCCACCACGACCGCGAGCACCAGCGGCAGCGCCGCGGCCAGCCGCAGGCTCTCGACGAACGCCTGCTGGGCGTCGAGGGTCAGGGTGTGGGCCGCGCCCGCCGGCAGCCGGGCGGCGACGTCGAGGGCGTTGCCCAGCGAGCTGGCCGCGGTCGCCTGCTGGTCGGGCGGCAGGCCCGCGATCGCGCCCTGGATCGCGTGGCCGTAGTAGGCGCTCGACCAGCTGCCCAGCAGCGCCACGCCCACGGCGCCGCCCAGCTCGCGGGTGCTGTTGTTGGTGGCCGACGCCGCGCCCGGCCGGTCGGCGGGCACCGTCGACATCACCGCGGCGGTCAGCGGTGAGATCACCAGCGCCAGGCCGGTCAGCAACACCACCATGCTCGCCAGCAGCAGGGCGAACGGCGAGTCGGAGCGCAGCGGCAGGAGCAGCGCCATCGCCAGCGCCACCAGGCCCATCCCCGCGCCGGCCGTGCGGTGGGCGCCCCAGCGCCGCACCAGGCGGGGGGTGAACGCGGAGACGACGACCAGCGTCGCTCCCGAGGGCAGGAACCGCAGCGCCGTCGACAGCGGGCTGTACCCGGCCACCAGCTGGAAGTGCTGGGCGAGCAGGAACGTCGACCCGAACAGCGCCAGGAACGCCGTGGTCATCCCGGCGGTGCCGGTGCTGAACGCCGGGTTCCGGAACAGGCGCACGTCGAGCATGGGCGCCGGGTGGCGCAGCTCCCACCGCACGAACAGGACGCCCGCGGTCAGCGCCGCGGCGAAGATCGCGAGCGTGGTCGGCGCGGTCCACCCGGCGTCGGGGCCGATCACCAGCCCGTAGACGAAGCCGGTGAGGGCGACGATCGACAGGCCCGCCCCGACCGGGTCGAGCGCGGTGCCGTGCGGGTCGCGCGAGCGGGGGACCAGCCACACCGACCCCAGGAGCGCCAGCGCGCCGATCGGCAGGTTCATCAGGAACACCGCCGGGAACGAGTGGTCCTCCAGCAGGAAGCCGGAGCCCAGCGGGCCGATCGTGCCGGCCACCCCGGTGACGCCGGCCCAGGCGGCGATGGCCTTCGGGCGCTCGTGGGTCGGGAACACGCCCACGAGGATCGACAGCGTCGAGGGCATGATCAGCGCCGCGGCCAGGCCCATCGCGCCCCGGCAGGCGATGACGTGCCAGGCCTCGGACGACAGGCTCGCCACGCCGGCGGCCAGCGCGAACAGGACGAGGCCCAGCTGGAAGGTGCCCTTGCGGCCGTAGCGGTCGCCGAGGGTGCCGCAGGAGAACAGCAGCCCGGCGAACACCAGCGAGTAGGCGGCCACGATCCACTGCAGCTGGGCGCTGCTGGCGTCCAGCTCCCGCGCCAGCGTGGGCAGGGCGACGTTGAGGCTGGAGCTGTTGACGATGATCAGCAGCATCGCCAGGCACAGCACCACCAGCGTCGCCCACCGCCGCCGGTGGACCTCGTCGGCCCTCTCGTCCTCCGACTCGTCGACCCCCGCCGTCACCCACTCAGCCTAGCGCTTGCTTGTGTCAGCGGAAGGCGGGGAGGACCTCGGTGGCGAAGAGGCGGGCGGGGATGCGGGTGTCGCGGCCGAAGAGCTCCATCACGAAGTGGCGGCAGCCCAGGGCGATGTGGCGCTCGATGGCGGCGATCACCTGGTCCGGCGTGCCCCAGATGCCGTGGCGCTCCAGCCCGGCGCCGACCTCGGGCCCGTAGAGCCGGGCCGCCTTGGCCAGCGCCTCCCGGGCGGTGTCCTCGTCGGCGGCCAGCACGACGTTGCACTGCTGCGACACGGTGATCTCGTCGGGGTCGCGGCCCACCGCGGCGCAGTGCCGTCGCAGCACCTCGATCTTGTGCCCCAGCTCGCCCTGGGTGGTGGAGGTGTTGTTCCAGATGTCGGCGTGCTCGGCCGCCACCCGCAGCAGGAGCCGCTCGCCGGAGCCGCCCACCAGCAGCGGTAGCCGCCGCGGCGGCTTCGGCTGGCACCAGGCGTCGTCGGCCTGCACCCAGCGGCCGGAGAACGTCACCCGCTCCTCGGTCCACAGACGCCGCAGCAGCACCGCGGTCTCGGCCAGTGCCTCCATGCGCTCGGGCACCGACGGGAACGGCAGCCCGTAGGCGGCGAACTCCCGCTCCGCCCACCCCGAGCCCAGCCCGACGACCACCCGCCCGCCGGCGACGGCGTCGACGGTGGCGGCCTGCTTGGCCAGCACGGCGGCGGGTCGGAACCCGGGCGGGGTGACCAGCGTGCCCAGCTCCACCCGGGAGGTGACGGCGGCCACCGCGCCCAGCAGCGTCCACGCCTCGAGGATGTCGAGCTGCGGGGCCGGGACGCCCTGCAGGTGGTCGCACACCCACAGCGAGTCGAAGCCGAGCGCCTCGAGCTCGACCGCGGCGTCGTGCGCCTCGGCCCACGTCCGCTTGATCTGGGGGAGCGTCACCCCGAAGTGCACCGGTGCCCGCGGCATGGGCCGGCAGGCTAGATCAGATCGTCGTCGCCTGGGATACGGCGTTCCGTTGGCAGAAAGCGCTGATCTCCTACACTGCGCCGAACCGCGCGGACGACACAGGGGAGCGATCATGGTGAAGCAGGGTCGGAGCCGAGCGACGCCGAAGCCGAGCTTCAGCGAGCTCCCGAGCGAGGGCGAGCGGGCTCCTCGGGCGAGCCGGGCGCTGGTGGAGCGGACGATCGACCGGACGGTGGCGGGGCGCTACGCCGCCGCCCAGCAGGAGGTCGACAAGCTGGTCGAGGCCACCTACCGGGTGATCGAGCGGGCCGGCAGCGTCAACCCGAAGATCCGCGAGATCCTCACCGAGGCCGGCGTGTCGACGCAGGTCTTCTACCGGCACTTCCAGTCGAAGGACGAGCTGATGCTGGTGCTCCTCGATGACGGGAGGCGCCGTCTCGCCGCCTACCTCGAGCACCAGATGAGCAAGGCGAAGGACCCGCTGGAGGAGGTGCGGGCCTGGGTGGAGGGCACGCTGAACCAGGCGCGCGATCCGAAGGCCGCCGCCCGTACCCGGCCGTTCGCCCGCAGCCTGGGGCACCTGCAGGAGCAGTACCCGGGTGAGCACCGCGAGTCGGTCGAGCTGCTCGAGAGCCTGCTGCGGGGGGCGATCGAGCGGGCGGTGGAGGCCGGCCAGGCCACGTCGGCGAACCCGGCCTACGACGCCACGCTGGTGTACCTGACCACCCACGGCCTGATGGACCGGCACCTGCGGGAGCTGACGACGCCCTCGAAGGCCGAGATCCAGCGGGTGGCCACCTTCGCGCTGCGGGGCATCGGCGCCGACCCCGGCTGACCCGACCCCGCCCGGGAGGCACCCTCCGAGCGGGCATCGCTACAACGCTTGCACGGGCCGAACCAATGGTTTAGGTTGCCGAAACAGCGTTCTGCGGGAACGAAGCGAGTGCGACAGGGGGGACGCAGGTGCGGCGGTTCGACGTTGTGGTGAAGGACGGGCTGATCTTCGACGGCGCCCGCACCCCGCGGTACCGGGCCGACGTCGGCATCGTCGACGGCCGCATCGCCGAGATCGGCCGTCTGTCCACGGGCGATGCCGCCGAGGTGCTCGACGCCCGCGGCGCCCACGTCGCCCCCGGCTTCGTCGACCTCCACACCCACTACGACTCACAGGTCTTCTGGGACCCGCACTGCTCGATCTCCGGCTGGCACGGCGTCACGTCGGTGGCCGTCGGGAACTGCGGCTTCGGCTTCGCCCCCGTCGCCCCCGAGGGCCGGGAGCGGGCGATGATGTCGATGGTCCGCACCGAGGCCGTGCCCCTGGCGGCGATGGCCGAGGGCCTGCCCTGGGACTGGGTGAGCTTCCCCGAGTACCTCGACAGCCTGCGCCGCACCCCCAAGGCCGTGAACGTGGCCGCCTTCGTGCCGCTCAACCCGCTGCTGGTGTGGACGCTGGGCCTGGAGCGGGCCAAGGCCGGCGACAAGCCCACCGAGGCCGAGACCGCCGAGATGGTGCGGATGGTCGACGAGGCCATGGAGGCCGGCGCCTGCGGCTTCTCGTTGCAGCGCAAGGGCCTGCAGGGCGGCCAGCGCGACTACGACGGCACGCCCATGCCCACCGACGTGATGCACGTCGAGACGCTGATGGCCTTCGGTGAGGTGCTCGCCCGCCGCAACGCCGGCTTCGTCGAGTACAGCGCCAAGATCTCCGACGCCCACATCCTGGAGCAGCTGGCCGAGGTCAGCGGCCGCCCCATCCTGTGGAACTCGGTGCTCACCACCGACCGCGAGCCCAACCGGCACCGCGAGGCGCTCGTCTGGCTGCGCAGCTGCCACGACCGCGGCCTCCGCATCGTCGGCCAGGGCCTGATCAGCGCCGCCGGCCTGGTGTTCTCGGTGGCCGACGAGTTCGGCTCCGGCACCTGGGACCGGGTGCCGGCCTGGCAGGACGCCACGTCGGGCCCGCTGGAGGAGAAGCTCCGCAAGCTCTCCGACCCCGACGTGCGCCGCAAGATGAAGGAGCTCATCCCCGAGTCGGAGGCCTTGCCCCCGATGCCCGAGTGGGTGGTGTACCGGGGCAAGTCGGAGGCGACCGCCCGCTTCGACGAGCTGAAGCTGAAGGACGTCGCCGCCGCGGTCGGCAAGGACCTGGTCGACACCTTCTGCGACATCGTCGTGCAGGACGGGCTGCGCACCGAGTTCTACGTCGAGGGGCTCAACACCAACCGGTCGCTCCTCAAGGAGCTGATCGACGAGCCGACCGTGCTGCCCGGCATCTCCGACGGCGGCGCCCACACCAAGTACTCGACGCTCGGCCGGTTCACGACCGAGTTCCTCGTGGACTTCGTCCGCGACTACGCCTGGGTGTCCCTCGAGGACGCCCACTGGCGCCTCAGCGCCTATCCAGCAATGTGTGCCGGGTTCACAGGCCGTGGCGTGATCGCCGAGGGAATGGCCGCGGACCTGGTCGTCTACGACTACGACCGGCTGGAGATCCTGCCGGACGAGGTCGTGCACGACTACCCGGGAGGCGAGTGGCGGCGGGTGCAACGCGCCCGCGGCTACCGGTACGTCGTGGTGAACGGCCAGGTCACGATCGAGGACGACGCGCCGGCGGCAGCCCGCTCGGGCCGGCTCCTCGACGGTCGACGCCCCTCGACGCCCGCGGCGGCCACGACAGCCCCGGCCTGAACCAACTCGGAGGGATCCATCATGCGACACGGTCGTAGTCCGGCGCGCCGCCTTCTCGGCGTCGCGCTGGTCGCGTGCACGTTGTCCGCCGCCTGCGGCGACGACGGCACGTCGTCGTCCGGCGGGGACGGCAACGGAGGCGACGACGGGGACAGCAGCGCCGCCGCGGTCGACCTGCCCGGCAAGAGCGGGCTGGTCGGCATCACCGACGACGGCGGCGAGCCCACGGAGGGCGGCACGCTCGACATGGCCGTGTGGTTCCAGGCGTCGTCGCTCGACCCGGCCGACGGCAACATCTCGGGCGTCGCCAACGGCACCGCCCTGGTCGCCCTGTACGACGTGCTCATGCGCTGGGACGCCGAGACCGACACCTTCGAGCCCCAGCTGGCCGAGTCGCTGGAGAGCAACGACGACAGCACCGAGTGGACCCTGAAGCTGCGGCCCGACGTGACCTTCAGCGACGGCACGCCGCTCGATTCGGAAGCCGTCGTCTACAGCATCAACCGGGCCAACGAGCGCCAGTCGCCCGCCGCGGTGGGCCTGATCGCCCGCATCGAGTCGATGGAGACGCCCGACGACCTCACGGTGGTCTTCACCACCCGCGAGCCGTGGGTGCGGTTCCCGTTCGTGCTCACCAACTCGCTCGGGCTGGTGGTGTCCCCGACGGCCGCCGAGGCCGCGGGCGACGACTTCGCCACCAACCCCGTCGGCGCCGGGCCCTTCACGCTGGAGCGGTTCAGTGACGGCGAGGAGCTGGTGCTGACGGCCCGCGACGACTACTGGGGCGGCAGGCCGCCGCTCGACGAGGTGCGCTTCGTGCCCGTGCTCAGCGGCGACGCCGACCGGCTGGCCGGCATGACGTCGGGCGACTTCGACGCCGGCTTCATCCGCAACGCCGGCGTGATCGGCGACGCCCTCGACGAGGGCTACGGCGGCTACGTCGAGGTGCAGAACTTCGGCGAGCTGCTGCTGATGAACTCCCGGGACGGACGACCGACCGCCGACCCCCGGGTGCGCGAGGCGGTCGCTCTGGCCGTCGACACCGACGACCTCAACGAGCGGGTGAACGACGGCCTGGGCATCTGGAGCAAGGCGATGTTCCCCTCGTCGTCGATCTGGGACACGTCGTCGCTGGCGGTCGACGGGGCCGCGAGCACCGCCGAGGCCACCGAGCTGCTGGACGCGGCCAAGGCCGACGGCTACGACGGCGCCATCAGCATCCTCTGCGACGCCGCTGCCGACCGGCAGGTCGCCTCGATCACGCTGGAGGCCCAGCTCGAGGCCGTGGGCTTCGACGTGACCATCGACGAGAAGGCGTCGATCGGCGACGTCGTCCCGCTGGTGCAGACCGACCACGCCTACGACCTGGCGTGCTGGGGCAACAACACCGTCGACGCGGCGCCGCTGCAGGAGCTCGACGTCTTCTTCAACGGCCCCTCCGGCTACGCCGAGAACTACGGCGACCGGGATGCCGTGCAGGCGGAGCTCGACGGCCTGGAGGTCGCCACCGACGCCGACGCCGAGAAGGCGGCCATCGACGCCATCCAGGAGATCTGGACGGAGTCGATGCCGGCGCTGCCGCTCGCCGCGGTCCGCGAGCTCGTCGCCTGGACCGACGACGTCCACGGCATCGTGCCCACCTCGGCGACGATGGTGATCCTCTCCGACGCCTGGTTGGCGGAGTAACCCCCGGCGGTGGGGCGTCACCCGGTGGTCCGGCGGCTGGTGGAGCTGCTCGCGGTCCTGTTGCTGTCGAGCTTCGCCACCTTCATGCTCACGTCGCTGACCCCGGGTGACCCCACCGTCGCCATCCTCGGCAAGGACCGGCCGCAGGAGCAGTACGACGAGCTCCGCCACGAGCTCGGGCTCGACCGGCCGGTCCTCGAGGGCTACGCCAACTGGCTGGGCGATGCCGTGCACGGCGACCTGGGCACCTCGCTCGGGCCCGGCCGGCCGGAGGTCGTCGACCGGGTGCTGGCCGGGCTGCCGGTGAGCCTGCAGCTGGCGGCCATGGCGCTGGCCCTGGCCCTGCTGGTGGCCGTGCCGCTGGCGCTGTGGTCGGCGGCACACCCGGCCGGGCGGGTCGACCGGGCGGCGACGGCGGCGAGCTACGCGTCGATCTCCACCCCGCCGTTCCTCGCGGCCCTGGTGCTGGTGCTGCTGTTCGTGCAGACGTGGGAGCTGTTCCCCCGGCTGGAGTGGGTGCGGATCACGTCCGACGAGGGGATCGTGGAGAACCTGCGCCACGCCGCGCTGCCCACCGTCGCCGTGGCGATGACGATCTTCCCCGGGTTCTTCCGGGTGCTCCGCAGTGACCTGCTCGACACCCTGTCGCAGGACTTCATCGCCGCCGCCCGGGCCCGAGGCCGCTCGCCGTGGCGGGTGCTGCTGGGCGACGCGCTGCGGCCGTCGGCCTTCTCGATCATCACGCTGGTCGGTGTGCAGATGGGCCAGCTCGTGGGGGCGGCCGTGGTGGTGGAGGCGCTGTTCACGCTGCCGGGCCTGGGGACGATGATCGCCCGGGCGGCACTCAGCGGCGACGTGCCGCTGGTGCAGGGCGGGGTGCTGGTGATCGCGGTGCTCTACGTGCTGTCGAACGCGGTGGTCGACACGGCCTACGCGTGGCTCGACCCGCGGGTGCGAAGGGCGCGGGCATGACGGTCGCGACCCCGCTCGCGGAGGTCCCGTCGTGGGTGCGGGGCGCGGTGCCGGCCGCGGCGGGGCTGGTGGCCGTGGTCGCCGGGACGGCGGGCCTGTCCTCGGGCGGGGCGATGTGGCTGCGGGTGGTGCTGACGCTGGCCGGCGCCGGTGTCCTGTACCGCGCCTACCGGGCGCTCGCGGCGTGGGCGAAGGGGCCGGAGTGGCCGGCGGCGTACTGGGCGGCGGTCACCTGGCTGGGGCTCATCGGGGTGGGCGCGCTGGTGGCGCCGCTGCTGCCGCTGGGCGAGGCGTCGAACGCGTCCCGCACGCTCGACGTCGTCCCGCTCCTGCGGCCCGACCTGGGCCGGACGTTCCCGCTGGGCACCAACGCCTACGGGCTCGACCTGCTCGCCCGGGTGCTGGAGGGCGCCCGCGTCTCGCTGGTGGTGTCGCTCGGGGGCGTGGCGATCGGGATCGTCGTCGGCGGCACGATCGGGCTGGTCACCGGCTACCTGCGGGGACCGGTCGACAGCGCGGTGCGGGTGGTGGCCGACACCGTGCTGGCCTTCCCGCCGCTGATCCTCCTGCTGGCGGTGGCGTCGGTGGCGCCCCGGACGTCGCTCACGTTCGTGCTGGCGTTCGGGTTCCTGCTGGTGCCCATCAACATCCGGCTGGCGCGGGGCAACACGCTGGCCGTGGTGCAGCGGGAGTTCGTGCTGTCGGCCGAGTCGCTGGGGGCGTCGCCGCGGCGGATCGTCTTCCGGGAGCTGCTGCCCAACGTGGTGCTGCCGTCGGTGTCGTACGGGCTGGTGCTGGTGCCGCTGATGATCGTGACCGAGGCGGCCCTGAGCTTCCTGGGGCTGGGCATCCCGCCGCCCCGGCCGTCGTGGGGGAACATGATCGCCGAGGGCCGGGCGGGGGCGTCGGTCGACAACCCGCACCTGGTGCTGGTCCCCGGGTGCGTGCTGATCCTCACTGTGCTGGCGCTGAACCGGGTGGCCGAGCGCCTGCGTCACGGCGGGCTGGGGGAGCGATGAGCAGCCTGCTGGAGGTCACCGACCTGCGGACCACGTTCCACACGCCCCGGGGCCTGGTGCGGGCGGTCGACGGGGTGTCGCTGTCGCTGGCGGCGGGGGAGACCCTCGGGATCGTGGGCGAGTCGGGGTCGGGCAAGTCGGTGCTGGTCAGGACGCTGATGGGCCTCATCGACGCCGAGCCGAACGCCTCGGTGTCGGGGCAGGTGGGCTTCGACGGGGTCGACCTGCGGGCGCTGCCGCCGGAGGAGCGCCGGCGGTACTGGGGCACCCGGATCGCCATGGTCTTCCAGGACCCGACCACGTCGCTGAACCCGGTGAAGAGCATCAGGCGGCACCTGGTCGAGCACCTGCGGCTGCACCTGAGCCTGGGGCGGAAGGATGCCGTGGCGCGGGCCGCCGAGCTGCTGGGCGAGGTCGGCATCCCCGACCCCCGCCGGGTGCTCGACCGCTACCCGCACGAGCTGTCCGGCGGGCAGTGCCAGCGGGTGTGCATCGCCCTGGCGCTGGCGTGCCGGCCCCAGCTGCTGATCGCCGACGAGCCGACCACCGCGCTCGACGTGACCGTGCAGCAGCAGATCCTCGAGCTGCTCGACGCCGTCACGTCCGACACCGGGATGGCCACGCTGTTCATCACCCACGACCTGGCGCTGGTCAACCGGCACTGCGAGCGGGTAGTGGTCATGTACGGCGGGCGGGTGGCCGAGGCGTCGGACGTGCGGACCCTGCACCGGCGCAGCCGGCACCCGTACACCCGGGCGCTGCTGCGCTCCGCCCCCCGGCTGGAGTCGGCGCCCCACACCCGCCTGCAGGCGATCGCCGGGCGGCCGCCGGACCTCACCTCGGTGGGCGAGGCCTGCGCCTTCGCCCCCCGCTGCGCCCACGCCACCGACTCGTGTGCGGCCGCCCCGCCGCTGGTCGACGTCGGTCCGGCGGAGGCGCCCCACCTGGTGGCGTGCCACCACCCGGTGCTCGACGCCGACGGGGTACCGGCGTGACCGCGCCCCTGCGCGACGCCGAGCCCCTGCTGGTGGCGGAGGGGATCGTGGTGGAGCACGGCGACGGCCGGCGCGGGCCGGTGGTGCAGGCCGTGTCGGGCGTGAGCCTCGACCTGACGGCCGGCGAGACGCTGGGCATCGTCGGCGAGTCCGGCTGCGGCAAGTCGTCGCTGGGCCGGGCGCTGCTGCAGCTGCCCCGCCCGACCGCCGGCAGCGTCCGTCTGGAGGGCGTCGAGCTGACGCAGCTCGACCGCCGGAGCCTCCGGGCCGTCCGCTCCCGGCTGCAGATGATCTTCCAGGACCCGCTGTCGTCGCTGAACCCCCGGCGACGCGCCCACGAGCTGGTCAGCGAGCCGATCGCCATCGCCGCGGGCCGGGTGCGTCCCACCGACCGCGACCGGGTGCGCGTCACGTTCGAGGCCGTGGGCCTCGACCCCGACCAGGTGTGGGACCGCCACCCGTCCGAGCTGTCGGGCGGCCAGTGCCAGCGCCTCTGCATCGCCCGCGCCCTGGTCGCCGGCCCGGCGGTGCTGGTGTGCGACGAGCCGGTCTCCGCGCTCGACGTGTCGGTCCAGGCCCAGATCCTCAACCTGCTGGAGGACGTGAAGGCCGCCAACGGCCTCAGCATGCTGTTCGTGGCGCACGACCTGGCCGTGGTCAAGAACGTCAGCGACCGTGTGATGGTGATGTACCTGGGCAAGGTGTGCGAGGTCGCCCCGGCGGAGGACCTGTTCCGCCGCCCGCTGCACCCCTACACCGACGTGCTCATCGCCTCCATCCCCGACCCCGATCCGGACGCCCCCGGCCGCTCGCTCGGCGTGCGGGGCGAGCCGCCGTCGCCGGTCGACCCGCCGTCGGGGTGCCGGTTCCGCACCCGCTGCCCCCGGGCCGACGAGCGCTGCGCCGCCGAGGTGCCCGAGCTGGTCGAGCGAGAACCGGACCACTGGGTCGCCTGCCACCATCCGAGCGACGTGAGCGTCGCCGTCGCCACTGCTTCGAGGAACGGACGATGACCCCACTGCACGTGTACGTCACCTACCCGCCCGAGCCCGACCTCCCGGCGTTGCACGACCGGCTGGGTGACCTTGCCGGCGCCGTGGAGCTGCGGGCCGGGTCGGGCTACCTCGACCCCGACGCCGTGCGGACGCGCAAGCGGGGCGGCACGTTCGTCGGCGGCGACGGGTCCGGCGAGCCTCCGCTCAGCGACGAGGACGTCGCCGCGTACGCCTGGGCCGACGTGATCGTCGCCCTCGACGTCCCCTGGCGCCTGGCGGAGCTGACGCCGCGGCTGCGGTGGATCCAGACGATCGGCGCCGGCGTCGGCCAGTACCGGGAGGAGCAGCTGGCCGAGCGGGGGGTGGTGCTCTCGATGGCGGCGGGGGTGGGCGCGCCACCGATCGCCGAGTTCGTGATCGGGCGGCTGCTGGAGCACTACAAGCGCTTCCGGGAGCTGGCGGCGCTGCAGCGGGAGCACCGCTGGGCGTACACGCCCGGGGGGAACCTGGGCGGCCGGACGATGGTGATCGTGGGCCTCGGGGCGATCGGCCGGGAGGTGGCGGTGCGGGCCCGGGCCTTCGGGGTGCGGACGGTCGGCGTCCGGCGGTCGTACGAGCCGGGGATGACGTCGCCGCTGGTCGACGAGCTGTGCGGGCCCGACGGGCTCGACGACGTGCTGCCGACCGCCGACATCGTGGTGCTGTCGGCGCCCGAGACGGCCGAGACCCGGGGCCTGTTCGACGCCGCCCGGTTCGCCCGGATGAAGCCGGGCGCGGTGCTGTGCAACGTCGCCCGCGGGTCGCTGGTGGACCAGGCGGCGCTGCTCGAGGCCCTGGCGAGCGGGCAGCTGGCGGCGGCGCTGCTCGACGTGGTGGAGCCCGAGCCGCTGCCGCCCGACGACCCGCTGTGGGACGCGGCGGGCGTCGTCCTGTCACCCCACACGTCGACGTCGACCGAGGGCTACAACGACCGCCTGTTCGACCTGGTCGCCGCCAACATCCGCCGGTACCTCCGGGACGAACCGCTGGCCAACCTCGTCGACCTGACCGGGGTGGGCGTCCGGTGAGCCCGTCGCCGCCGGTGATCGTGGTGGTCGGCGCCCAGACGCACCTCGGCGGCCGGGTCGCCGGGTGCCTGGCGGCCCGTGGCGCCGCGGTCGTCGCGGTGTCCGGGGTCGAGGCGGGGCCGGGCCCGCTGGTGACGGCCATCGTGGAGGGTGCCGCCGGCCGTCGGGTGGCGGCGGTCGTCCACGCCGAGGTCGACGAGGCCCTGTGCGCGCCCCGGCCCCTGGTGGAGACCACGGCCGAAGACTGGCGCGAGCGCTGCGCCCGGCCGGTCGCCTCGGCGCTGTGGACCGCCAACGCCGCCTACACCGTGCTGACCGGCGAGGGGCGGGGCGGCACGGTCGGGTTCGTGTGCCCGTCGGTGGGGCTGACCGGGGCCACCGGCCACGTCGCCCTGGCGTCGGCGGCCGAGTCCGTGCGCCTGCTGGCCAAGTCGGCGGCCCGACGCTGGGGTCGTCACCGCATCACCGTGAACGCCTTCGCCCCGCCGCTCGCCGCCTGCCTGCCGGGCCCGGCGACGCAGACCGCCGAGGTGAACGCCACGGCCTTCCCCGACGTCGACGCCGCCGACGAGATCGCCGCGCTCGTCACGACGCTCGTCGCCCCCGACGCCCCCCACCTCACCGGCGCCACCCTGGGAACCGACGGCGGGGAGCTGATGCTCCCGTGACCGGGCGGCTGGCCGGGAGGGTGGTGCTCGTGACCGGAGCCGGGTCCGGCATCGGTCGGGGCGTCGCGCTCGCGGCTGCGGATGCCCGGGCCTCCGTGGCGCTGGCCGTCCGCCGGCCCGAGGCGGCCGCCGACGTCGCCGCCGAGATCGACCGCCGCGGTCCGACTCCGGCGCTGGTGGCGGGCTGCGACCTCACCAGCGCCGGGGCGGCCGCGGCGGCCGTTGCCGCGACCGTCGAGCGGTTCGGGCGGCTCGACGCCGTCGTCCACAGCGCCGCCAGCAACTCGTCCAGCCAACCCGTCGAGCTGGAGACGGCCGACCTCGGGCTGTGGGACGAGCAGCGCACGATCGCCCTCGACGCCGCCGCCGAGCTGGCCCGGGCCGCCCACCGGCACCTGCGCGCCACCCGCGGCGCCGTGCTGCTGATGACCTCGCCCGCCGGCATCGCCGGCAGCGACCGCCTGCCCTTCTACGCCATGGCGAAGGGCGGCCAGCGCGGCTTCGTCAAGGCCCTGGCCCACGAGTGGGGCCCCGACGGCATCCGGGTGAACGCCCTGGCCCCGCTGGCGCTGTCGCCGGCGCTGGAGTCGGCCTTCGCCGCCGAGCCCGCCCTGGAGCCGGCGCTCACCGGGCGCATCGCCCTCGGCCGCCTGGGCGACGCCGAGCTCGACGTCGCCCCCGCCGCGGTGTTCCTGTGCAGCGACGACGCCCGCTACGTGACGGGCCAGACCCTGGTGGTGAGCGGTGGACGCTACACAGCCCTCTGACCCCGCCCCCCACCGAAACTTCGACAGGAATGGTCGCTATGGCGCCGCTGGTGTCGAAGTTTCGTGGTGGTCGTCGCGCCCCGGCCGTCCGGTCGGCGGTTCAGCGACCGGTCCAGCGGGGCGGGCGCTTCTCGACGAACGCCCGCGGGCCCTCCCGGGCGTCGGGGCCGGCGGCGACGGTGGCGGCCACCGGGCGCAGCGCGGCGTAGGAGTCGTCCAGGTCGCGGCGAACCTGGCGGTGCACCGTGGCCTTGATGGCGGCGACGGCGGCGGGGGAGCAGCGCCCGATCTCGTCGGCCAGCTCGCGGGCCCGGTCGAGCAGCCCGTCGGGCGCCACCAGCTCCTGCACGAGGCCGCTGCGCAGGGCCCGCGCCGCGTCGATGCGGCTGCCGGTGAGCTGCAGGTAGAGCGCCTCACCGGGCGGCACCAGCCGGGCCAGCATGTGCAGGCCGAACCCGGCGAGCGACCCGGTGCGGGGTTCGGGCAGCCCGAAGGTCGACCGGGGCGTGGCGATGCGGATGTCGGCCTGCAGCGCCCACTCCAGGCCGCCGCCCAGGCAGTAGCCGTCGATCGCGGCGATCACGGGCTTGCGGAGCAGAGGCGGCGGCTCGTCCTCGGTGACGATCACGGGCTCGTCGTCGCCCTTGGCGGCCGAGACCCGCAGGTCGGATCCCACGCAGAACGCCCGGCCGCCGGCACCGGTGAGGATGGCGACGCGCCGCTCGTCGTCGGCGTCGAAGCGGTCGAGCGCCGCCCGCAGCTCGCGGTAGCCGTCGGGGGTGAGGGCGTTGAGCACCTCGGGCCGGTCGATGGTGACCAGCGCCGTCGGCCCCTCGACCGCGTAGGTGATGCCGTGCACGGACCCTCCTTCCGAACTGCGTTCCCGGATCAGTACACAGTGTTCTGGGCGGGAGAGTCAACGGCGGTGGCCGGTGGCTGACCTCCTGGTGCGCGACCTGTTCCGCAACGCCGCGGCGGCGGTGCCCGACCGCGTGGCCGCGGTCCACGACGGCGCCGGGCTCACGTTCGGCGAGCTGCACCGGCGGGGCCGGGCGGTGGCGGTGGCCCTGGCCCGGCGGGGCGTGCGCCGGGGCGACCGAGTGGTCGTCTGGGCCGGCACCACGCTCGACCAGCTGCCGGTGTTCGTGGCCCTGGCCGAGCTGGGCGCCGTCTACGCCCCGGTCAGCGGCCTGTTCACCGTCGACGAGGCCGAGCCGCTGGCGGCCCCGCTCCGCCCCGCGCTGCTCCTGGTCGACGGCCCACGGGCGGCCGACGCCCCGGCTCTCGCCGCCCGCCTCGACGCCCCCTTCGCCGCGGTGGGGAGCGACCTGGCACCGGACGACGCCGACAGCGCTGCGTTCGTGGCGCCGGAGCTGAGCGAGGACGACACCCACGCCGTGTTCTTCACCAGCGGGAGCACCGGGCGGTCGAAGGGCGTCGTGCTGTCGCACCGGGTGAGCTGGCTGCGCTCGCACCCGGGCGCCCTGGTCGAGCCCCGCGGCCCGTTCGTCTGCCCCTACCCGATGTTCCACATGGCCGTCTGGACCCAGGCCCTGCAGCAGTGGCACGCCCGGGGGACGATCGTCTTCACCACCGGCGACGCCGCCGACATCTGCGCCGCGGTCACCGAGCACCGGGCCGAGCGCATCAACGCCATCCCGGGCGTGTGGCGCCGGATCGTCGCCCACATGGCGTCCCTGGATCCCGGGGTCGACCACGACCTGGGCAGCCTCCGCTTCGCCGACACCGGCACGTCGGCCACGCCGCCCGACCTGCTGGCGGCGCTGCGGAAGCTCCTGCCGCAGGCCCAGATCCGGGTGTTCTACGGCTCCACCGAGACCGGCGCCGCCACGATGCTGGCCGACGCCGACCTCGAGCGGAAGCCCGGCAGCGCCGGCGCCGTGGCCCCGTTCACCGAGATCCGTCTCTCGGCAGAGGGGGAGCTGCAGGTGCGGGGCCCGCAGGTGTTCGACGGCTACCACGACGACCCGGCCGCCAACGCCGAGGCCTTCACCGGCGACGGCTGGTACCGCAGCGGCGACCTGGCCGAGCTGGACGACGAGGGCTTCGTCACCATCGTGGGCCGCACCGGCGACCTGATCCGCACCGGCGGCGAGGCCGTGGTGCCGGGCGAGGTCGAGGCGGTGGTCGTCGAGCACCCGGCCGTGGGCGAGGTGGCGGTGGTGGGCCTGCCCGACCCGAGCTGGGGGCAGCTGGTGTGCGCGGTGGTCGTGCCTGCCGCGGGTCACGAGGCGCCGACGGTCGACGAGCTGGCGGGATGGAGCCACGACCGGCTGGCTCGCTTCAAGCGACCCCGCCGGGTGGTGGCGGCCGACGCCCTGCCCCGCACCCCGTCGACCGGCCAGGTGCAGCGCCGCCGGCTCGCCGCCCTGATCGCCGCCGCCGACACGTCGATGAGGGGAAACAACGTTCTGAACATTACAATTGCGGTTTCGGACGACGCAGGCGAGGGAGGGCCGCCGTGGAGCGCCAGCTGATGATGACGGGGATCGGCGGTCAGGGCGTCCAGCTCGCCGCCCGCGTCGTCACCTTGGCGGCGCTGGCCGAGGGCCGGCACGTCCAGCTGTTCGGCAGCTACGGCGGCATGATGCGCGGCGGCGACACCGGCGCCACCATCGTCGTCGGCGACGGGCCGGTCGAGTCGCCCCCGACGATCGCCGCCACCTGGTCGGCCATCGTCATGCACCACGACTACTGGGAGCCCACCCAGCGGCGCCTCCGCCCCGGCAGCGTCGTGCTGCTCAACTCCACCGTGTTCGACAAGCCCGTCGACTGGTCCGGCCTGCACCTGGTCGAGGTGCCCGCCACCGAGCTGGCCGGCACCGTCGGATCGGTGATGGCGGCGTCGATGGTCATGATCGGCGCCTACGCCGCGGCCACCCGGCTGGTCCACCTCGAGGGCCTGGTCACCGGCATCGGCGAGGCCCTCCCCGAGTACCGCCGGCAGCACCGCGAGCTCAACGAGCGCGCCGTGCGGGCCGGCTACGAGCTGGTCGCCGCCCCGGTCGCCGAGGCCTGGCCCGCCCCGGAGACGGTGACGTGAGCGCGGGTGCGGGTGCAGGCGACAAGGTGCTCGTCCGGGGCACGGTCGTGATCGACACCGAGCTGTGCAAGGGCTGCGACCTCTGCATCGACGCCTGCCCACCCCGCGTGCTGGTGATGACCGAGGGCGGGGTGGTCAACGGCCGCGGCTACGCCTACCCGCAGCTGCTCCCGGGCTGCACCGGCTGCCGGGCCTGCTCGCAGATCTGCCCTGACTTCGTCTTCCAGGTCTACAAGTACGCAACTCCGATCGAGCTGGAGGTCGGCCCGTGAACGCCCCCGCCCCCACCCATCGCCTGCTGGAGGGGTGCGAGGCGATCGCCGAGGCGATGGTCGTCGCCGGCTGCCGCTTCTTCGCCGGCTACCCCATGACGCCGTTCACCGAGGTGCTCGAGCACATGAGCCGCAAGCTGCCCGAGGTCGGCGGCGTGTGCATGAACGCCGAGAGCGAGATCGAGGCCGTGGGCATGGCCTGGGGCGCAGCCGCCGGCGGCGTCCGGGCAGCCACCGGGTCGACCGGCCAGGGACTGTCGCTCATGCAGGAGTCGCTCGCCGAGCTGACGATGGCCCGCCTGCCCCTGGTGGTGCTCAACATGGCCCGGGCCCAGGGCGACTACTTCCAGGCCACCCGGGGCGGCGGCCACGGCGACTACCGCCACATCGTGGTCGCCCCCGCCGACGTGCCCGAGGCCGTGCAGCTCATGCAGCTCGCCTTCCACCTCGCCGAGGTGTGGCGCAACCCGGTGCTGTTCTTCGGCGACTACTACCTGGCCCACACCACCCAGTCAGTCGACGTGGCGCCGGTCGACTTCGGCCCCGAGCCCGCCCGCGACTGGGCGCTCGACGGGTCGTCGGGGGGCAGCGGCCACGCCCGCCTCCTGTCGCCGCTGGGCGACCACAAGCAGCGCGACGACGTCGGCTACGACCTGTCGACCTACTTCACCCGGGTCGCCGCCGCGGTGGGCACGATGGCCGCGACCGTCGAGCCGCTGGTCGAGGTGGAGGCGTGCGACGACGCCGAGGTCGTGGTGGCGGCGTTCGGCAGCCCCGCCCGCTACGTGAAGGCCGCCGCCCGGGACCTGCGGGCCGAGGGGCACCGGGTGGGGTTCGTGCGGCCGATCACGCTGTTCCCGTTCCCGTCGGCGGTCGTGGCCGCGGCGGCCGAGGGCGCCCGGGCGGTCGCCGTGTACGAGAACAACCAGGGCCAGATGATCGACGACGTGCGGCTCGCCGTGCTGGGCCGGGCGCCCGTGCAGTTCATCGGCGGGCTGAGCCTCGACGGGTCGGGCTTCGGCATCGCCCCCGACCTCGACGTCGACGTCATGCGGGCCCGCATCGAAGACGTCCTGGCCTGAGGAGCTGCCGTGTCAACGTCGCCCCCGTCCCATCCCGAGCTGCGGATCGTCCCCACCGACGCCCCGCCCGACATCCCGGCCCGCCTGGTCGACGACTTCACGCCCCGGCTCATCGACGTCGGCGAGCACCACCTGTGCCCCGGCTGCGGCGAGCCGGTGGCCATGCGCACGATCCTGGAGGCGGTCGAGGAGGTCGACGCCGTCCAACGGGCCGTCGCCGTGTTCGGGGTGGGGTGCTACACGGCGTTCTCGAACAACCTCGACGTCGAGGTGCTGCAGGCGCTCCATGGGCGGGCGCCGTCGGTGGCGACCGGGCTCAACCGGGTGCGGCCCGAGGTACTGATCTTCACCATCCAGGGCGACGGCGACCTGGCCAACGAGGGCCTCCAGGAGGCGATCCACGCCGCCGCCCGGGGCGAGCGCATCACCCTGTTCATGCTCAACAACGGGGTGTTCGGCGAGACCGGCGGGCACATGACCACCACGACCGTGCTGGGTCAGCGGACCAAGACGTCGGTGGGCGGGCGTGACGCCGAGCTGCACGGGCGGCCGCTGCAGGTGGCGGAGCTGCTGGCGGGGATCGACGGGTCGGCTTTCGTCGCCCGGGGGGCGGTGAACAACGCCGGCAACGTCGCCCGGACCAAGCGGATGGTGCTCCGGGCGTTCGAGACCCAGCTGTCGGGGGCGGGCTTCTCGTTCGTGGAGATCCTCACGATGTGCCCCACCGGGTGGTTCGTGGAGACCGAGGAGGCGCCCGACTACATCGACGACCAGCTCAGCCCCGTCCACCCTCTCGGGATCCTGAAAGAGGCCTGAGTGGGCGTGGAGGTCGCGCTCGACGGGCGGGTCGCGATCGTCACCGGGGCGGCGGCGGGCATCGGGCGGGCGACCGCGCTGCTGCTGACCGACGCCGGGGCGCGGGTGGCGCTGTGCGACCGCGACGAGGCGGCGCTGGCGGCGGTCGCACGGGAGGTGGGCGAGCGGGCGGGTGGCTCGTCGCCGCTGTGGCAGGCGTTCGACGTGCGCGACGGGGCCGCGGTGGAGGCGTTCGTGGCGGCCGTCGTCGACCGGCATGCGCGGGTCGACGTGCTGGTGAACAACGTCGGCGGCACCTTCGCCGCCCCGTTCCTCGACGTGTCGACCCGGGCCGAGGCGGCGCTGATCGCGGAGAACTTCACGCAGGTCACGGCGTTCGTCCGGGCGGTGGTGCCGGTGATGCCCGCCGGGTCGGCGATCGTCAACCTCACCTCGGTCGAGGCCCACCAGGCCGCCCCTGGCTTCGCCGTCTACAGCGCCATGAAGGCGGCGGTCGCCAGCCTCACCGCCACGCTGGCCCTGGAGCTGGCGCCCCGGGGGATCCGGGTGAACGCCATCGCCCCGGACGGGCTCGGCGGCGTCGGCGAGGATGCCGCCCGCGGCTCCTACCTGGGCTCGGGCATCCCCTACGAGCCCGCCCACCTGCCGCCGCTGGGCCGGTTCGGCTCGCCGGACGACGGCGCCGCGGCGGTGCTGTTCCTGGCCGGCGACCTGTCCCGCTTCGTCACCGGCACCACGCTGCACGTCGACGGCGGCACCCACGCGGCCGGAGGTTGGCACCGCCACCTCGACCGGTGAGTCGCCGGCGGCGCTGGCCCCGAGCTCTTCCGCACCACCGCCACCCGCCTGTCGGACCTGATCCCCACCGCCCGCCTCACGATCCTGCTCAGGAGGGGAGGGGGAAGGTGAGGTGGTCGCCGAGCTCGCCCACCAGGTCGACCGTGATGGTGCGCTCGGTGAAGGCCCAGCCGTCCGTCGTGCGGGCGAAGCGGTCGCGGTAGCGGCCGCTCACGATGGGCTGCAGCGGCACCGACCCGGTGGCCTGCAGCACGACGTAGGCCGAGCGGGCCGTGGCCGTGCCGCCGGCCTCGTCGACCTCGATGATCGAGTTGGCGGTCACGTGCCGGGTGCGGGGCGTGCCGTCGGCGTGGCGGCGGGTGGTGGCGGCGTACAGCGCGGTGACGGCGTCGCGTCCACGGGCGACCTCCGTGCCGGTCTCGTCGCGCAGCACCGCTCCGGCCAGGAGCTCGCCGATGCCGTCGAAGTCGCCCGAGTCGATCAGCTCGCAGTAGCGGCCGAGCAGGTTGCGGATGTCCTCGTGCGGCGGTGTCGTCATGGGGACTGGGTGCGGCGGAGGGACCAGACGACGATCTGCTGGCGGGTGGGGACGTGGAGCTTCTGGCGGATGTGGTCGACGTGGGTTTCGACCGTGCGGCGGGAGATCGAGAGCTGCTTGGCGATCTCGACGTTGGTGAGGCCGTCGCCGACCAGGCGGGCGACCTCGAGCTCGCGGCTCGTCAGCGGGTGGTCGGTGCCGGTGTCGGTGTCGTCGCGGGGCTCGGCCAGGGCCTCGGCGACCAGCTCCGGCCAGCTCATCCGGGCACCCTCGGCCTCGAGCCGGTCGGCCCGCGACTTGCCGACGTCCCGGCGGGAGCTGCGCGCGTCCTGCACCATCGGCGCGATCACGGCCTCGGGGTGCTCGCTGCCCCGGCGCCGGCCCATCGCCCCGATGGCTCCGACGAGGCGATGCACCGAGCGGACCCGGCCCTCGGCGCGGGCCAGCGGGATCGCGGCGCCCAGCCAGTCCGTCTCGTCGAGCGTGCCGCCGGCCCGCATGGCGGCAAGGGCGCCGGCGACGTGGACCCGCATGGCGGCGGCGTCGCCGGCGAGCATCGCCGCGTACTGCAGGCCGTTGTGGGCGTGGGCCCTGACCGAGGCGTTGCCCACGGCCTCGTTGGTCGCCAGCGCCTCCTGGAACCGCGCCTCGCCCGTCGCCAGGTCGCCCTGCACCAGCCGGGCCCAGCCGAACGTGACCAGCCCCCACAGCTCGACCACCTGGTCGCCCGCGCTCCGGGCCAGGGCGATGCCGCGCTCGCAGTGGTCCACGGCGTCGTCGCCCCGACCCTCCGCGAAGGCGACCCTCCCGAGGGTGCAGTGCGAAGCCGCCTGTGCCGACACGTCGTCGACCTCGATGGCGAGGGCCAGGCGCTCCTCCAGCAGGGCTCGGGCACCCGGGTAGTCGCCGTGCCGCCACGCCAGCAGGCCCGCACCACCGAGCGCGGTGGCCCGGAGCCGGGGGTCGGAGGTGTGGCCGGCGGGGTCGGCCAGGGCCTCGGCGAGCCACGTCCGGCCGTCGTTCACCCGCCCGCCGAACTCCCAGAACGGCGCCAGCGCGCCGCACAGGCGCAGGGCCAGGTCGGACGGCTGGGTGCGCGCCCAGCCCAGCGCCGCCAGCAGGTTGGCCTCCTCCCGTTCGAGGGAGGCGAGGGGGAGCGGCTGCGACACGCGGCGGACCCCCAGTGGATCGAAGCGCTGTGCCAGCGCCAGGTAGTGCTCGGCGTGCCGTCGCCGGATCGCCTCCGCTTCGCCGCCGGCCGCCAGTTCCCCGGCCACGCTCTGGCGCACGGGCTCGAGGAGCCGGTAGCGCATGGTCTCGCTGCCGGTGTCCTCGGCCACGACCAGAGAGTGCTCCACCAGGGTGGACAACCCGTCGAGGGCGTCGTCGCCACTCATCCCGGCGACCGCCTCGGCGGCGTCGAGGTCGAAGCCGCCGGCGAAGACCGAGAGCCGGCGGAACAGCTGCTGCTCGGCCGGGCCCAGCAGCCGCAGGCTCCACTCGACCGTGGCCGCCATCGTCTCGTGCCGGGGGCTCGCGCCCCGGCGCGCCCGGGGGTGGAGGGGCAGCGCCTGCCCGAGGCGGTCGACGATCTGGCCGACCGACAGCAGCCGCGTCGACGCGGCGGCCAGCTCGATCGCCAGCGGCAGCCCGTCCAGGCGGGCACAGATGTCCTCGACGGTCGTCTCGTCGCCGCGCGGCAGCCGGAAGCGGCTCGACGTCAGGGTCGCCCGGTCCAGGAAGAGCTGTACGCCGGGCTCCACCGGCAGCGGCGGCACCTCCCACACCTGCTCCCCGGCCAGGCCCAAGGCCACCCGGCTCGTCGCCAGCACCCGGGCGGACCGGCAGGCCGTCACCAGCCGCTCGCACAATCCCGCCACCGCGTCGACCACGTGCTCGCAGTTGTCCACCAGGAGCAGGAACGGTTCGGCCGAGTCGCCGAGGACGTCGACCAGCGTCTCGACCACGGCCCGCCCGGCCTGCTCGCGCACGCCCAGCACCGTGCTGACCGTCCGGGCCACCGACGCCCCGTCGGCGACCGGGGCCAGGTCGACGAACCAGACGCCACCCGGGAAGCGCTCGGTCAGCCGGGCGCCGAGCTCGATCGCCAGCCGGGTCTTGCCGCAGCCGGGCGCACCCACCAGCGAGACGAGCCGCTCCCGGTCGACCACGTCCGCCAGCTCGGCCAGCTCCGACTCCCGCCCGAACAGCCGTGTCAGCTGCACCGGCAGAGCTCCCCAGACCGCGGTCGTCGGCCCCCAATCGCCCACCGCTCCACCCTAGGAGACGCCGATCGGAGGCAGGCTGCAGGGGTGAGGACGATCGTGGTCGACGGGAACAACGTGGTGGGATCGGTGGCCGACGGGTGGTGGCGGGACCGGCCGGCGGCGGTGCGACGGCTGCTGGGGCGGCTGCAGTGCTACCGGCGCGGCGCGGATGCGGCGCTGGTCCTGGTCCTCGACGTGCCCCAGCGCGACCTGCCGGCCGGCGTCCACGACGGCGTCGAGGTCTGCTACCCGCGGCGGCGTGGGCGTGACGCCGCCGACGAGCGGATCCTGGAGCTGCTCGACGAGCGTGACCTGGACGACGTCGAGGTCGTCAGCTCCGATCGGGCGCTCGGTGCCGGTGCCGTCGAGCGCGGTGCCCCGGTCGTCGGCGCGGGTGCGTTCCTCGCCCGCCTCGACGCGGCCGGCTGCTGACCCGCTCCGGCGTCAGTGCACCAGCGGCGGGGTGCCGGCCAGGGCGTCGACGGCCTGCTCGATGCGCTCGACGGCGTCGGGCGGCGCCCCCCAGCCGACGATCAGGTCGACGTTGAGCTGCCGGACGAGGCGGCCCCCGCCCAGCACCCCGGGCACGTAGCGCTCCAGGTCGTCGGCGGCGAACACGCCACCGAACGCCATCAGCCACACGATGGCCCGGCCGATGCCGTCGCCGGGGCGGAGGTCGCCGGCATCCGCCGCGGCGTCGATGGTGCTGCCGACCGCCGCCACCAGCGACATCGTCGACGGGACCAGCCCCGCGGCCGCCGCGGGCGTGAGCGTGGACGTTCGCCGCGCCGACACCATCTGCAGCAGCCGCACCTCCTCGGGATAGCGCTCGGCGGCGCCGCAGAACCACCGGCCGAGCACGACGAGCCGCACGAGGGCGGGGGAGTCCGTCCCCTCGGCGCCCGCCAGCCGGGCCGACACGGCGGCTGCGACCTGCTCGACGCTGAGGTCGTGGCTGCGGTGCAGCCGGCCGATGGCGTGGGCCTGGATGGCCGCGACCAGCTCGTCCTTCGACGAGTAGTACCGGTAGACGGACCCGACGGCGGTGTCGAGCTCGTCGGCGAGGCGGGCCATCGTCAGCGCGTCGATGCCCTCCTCGGTGACGATGCGCAGGCCCGCCGTCAGGAATGCCTCCGATCGGCGCCGGCGGTTCCGGGCGACCCGACCGCCGTCACCCAGGTCCTCCGCCACGTCGTCAGAGCCGCGCATGGCGCCTGACGCTAGCGCGCCCGACAAAAGTGTGAATGAGATTCACACCGTGATCGTCACCTCTGCGGTGCTGGCCCACCGGCGCCGCCGTGACCGGCCTCCCGCACCGCCCGGACCGGCCGGCCCGTGAGCAGGAGCGCCTCGAGGCGGTCGGCCGCGGCGGACGACCCGCCGGCGTGCGTGAACGAGTCGCCCAGCCGCTGGGCGTGGCGACGGAGCCGGGCGTCGGTGAGGGCGGTCCGGACGGCCCAGCGGAGGTCGCTCGCGCTCACCCGGTCGGCCGTGACCGGCACGGCGGCGCCCGCCCGGACGACCTGGTCGGCCACCAGCGGCTGGTCGGCCAGCAGCGGCGCCACCACGAGCGGCACCCCGTGGGCCAGCGCCTCGCACACGGTGGCGTGCCCGCCGTCGCACACCACGGCGGCGGCGCGGCGGACGAGGGCCCGCAGCGGCGCCCGCGGCACCACGGCGACGTTGGGCGGCGGGTCGGCGACGAGGTCGGGCGGCCCCACGATCACGCCCTGCACGTCGAGCGACCCGAGCGCCTCGGCGGCCACCGGGTAGATCCGGGCGCCGCGGCGCCACGGGGGCGTCTCGATCGCCACGACCACCAGCGGTCGGTCGCCGTCGAGCCGGGCCCAGTTGAACGGCACGTCGTCCACCCGGGCGTCGAGGCTGGGCCCGACGAAGGCGTGGCGCCCCGACGGATCGTCCACGGGGCCGGCGAGCTCCTCGGTCGAGAACGCGACGACCAGGTGGGGCGAGCGCTGCGGGTCGAGCCTCGCCGCCGCGATGTCGTCCAGGCCGGCATCGCCCAGGAAGCGCCGCGTCCGCCGACGGATGCCCCGGGCGATCTCCGGGAGGTCCCACAGCGGGTCGGCCAACCCCGCCGAGGTGGGCACGACGGTCGCCCAGGGCCGGCCGGACAGGTGCCCGACGGCGGCACCGGCGAGCGCCTGGTGGTCCACCACCAGGGCGTCGGGCCGGAACCCGTCGGCCACGGCGCGGACGGTGGGCAGCATGTCCCGGGCGAGCGGCAGCAGGAAGTCGTCCCACAGCATGAGCAACCCGGCCGGGCTGCGCAGGCCACCGAGCGGCGGCGCCGCCACGGTCGCACCCGTCCAGGCCACCTCGTGGCCACGGCGCGCGAGCTCCCGGCCCACCGAAGCGGTGGGCCGGGCTCGCTCGGCGAGCGACGGGACCACGAACAGGAACCGGCTCACAGCGACCGCTTGCTCCGACAGTCCCGGACGGACCTACGGGTTGTCGGACACGACGGAGGGCAGCACCGCCGTGCCGTCGCTCCAGGTGCCCATGAAGCCCATGTCGTCGCTGCAGTGCTGGCCGGTCACGGCGCAGCTCTCGACGATGTCGCCGACCCGGTAGATGCCGAAGAACTTGATGGCGTCGTCGGGGGCGATGATCGAGTTGGGCGACGTGTGCGCGGCGGACAGGGTGACGCCGCCGAGGCTCGACGTGCGGACCGTGACGTGGTCCTTCTGGCTGTTCGGCATCGACATCCGGTGGAACAGGTCGACGCCCACACTGCGGTTGACCAGCCCGTCGTCCGAGTAGGCCTCGACGACCGCCCGGGTGTGGGCCGGGAGGGCGATGGTGCCGGTCCCGATGCCCTGGTAGGGCGCCAGCGAGAACAGCCACAGCGCGCTGCCGCCCCAACCGCGTGAGGCCACCTGCTGGGTGACGAACGGCAGCATGCCGCCGCCGAGGGAGTGGCCGATCAGGCCGACCTTCGACATGTCCTCCCGGTCGAGCTGCGGCACGGCGGCGTCGATGGCGGCCACCTCGATGTTGGCCGAGCCCGGGACGTCGGCCAGGTTGCCGCTCCCGTAGGTGGCCATCACCACGATGTTCCCGGCCCGGGTGAAGTGGTCGATGATCCCCTCGTAGAGGATGTTCGAGTTGGCCAGGTAGCCGTGGACGACGAACACCACCGGCCGCGCCGAATCGCCGCACGTCCCGCCGAGGTTCGGCGTCGCCGCCGCTCCGGTCGGGTAGGCGACGTAGATCGCGTTGGCGGTGTTCGACGTGAGTTGGGCGTTGGTGCGCCCGCACGGGCCCAGCGAGCCCAACGCCGGCGGTGTCGGCCGTGGTGGTCCCTGTCCGCAGGCCGCGGCGACGGTCAGGCCGACCGCCAGCACCCCGGTGAGGACGCGGCGCCGACGTCGGCGCGCTCCTCCGGGACCATCACTGCGCGGGCACGCACGCAAGGAATCGGTCATGGGTTGCCTCCCCTCAGGCAACCACCGTGCGTCACTTCCCCCAGCGACACACGGTGGTGTCAACCCCGTTGTTGGGGTCTACACCAAGATCCTACGATGCGAGCAGACCCTTTGCCAGTTCGGTCGAGTCGCGCAGCCGCTGGGCCACCGGGTAGTCGGCGTCGGTGGTCCAGAACAGGAAGACCGCGATGTACAGGCCGAGCACGGCGTCGGCCAGGATGGCCGCGTCGCGATCGGTCCGGACCTCGCCGGAGCGCTGGCCCGCCGCCAGGCAGTCGCCGAACCGGCGCCGCATGTGCTCGAGGCTCGCCCGGGCCGAGGGGGTCGACGTGCGTGCCGTCTCCGCGATGAGGTCCCGCAGCATCCGGTGCTGGACCTCGGTGAGGTCGGCGCTGACGTGGAACAGGACGTGGACCGTCTGCGCCACCGGCTCGTCGGCCTCCTGCGCCCGATCGAGGATCCCGTCGAACAGCACCACGAGGTCGCCGATGAACGCGTCGACGAGCCCGGTCTTCGTGGCGAAGTAGTTGAAGAACGTCGTCTGCGACACGTCGGCGAGCTCGGCGATCTGGTCGACCGTCGTCGGGACCAGCCCCTGGGCGGCGAACAGGGTCGCGGCGGCATCGAGGATCCGTTGGCGGACCTCCAGCTTCTTCCGCTCCCGCCGGCCCAGGGGAACGGGCTCCGCCTCGACCGCCGCCGGCCACAGCTCCACCCGTCGCACGGGGTCGACGCTGCTACGGCCGGTAACCACGTTGTACAAGGTAGCGGGGTACGTCCGGCACTGACGGAGCCTCTTGCGTGTCGCTTGTCCCATCTCTATGTTTGAAGTCGACCCCGGGTTGGGGGGTCGGAGCCACCAGTTGGAGGGGGAGGTGGTGGTCTCGCCTGAGGGGAGGCAGAAGCCGCGGATCGCGATCCGGCACAAGCTGGGCGCGGCGATGCTCGTCCCGGTGGCGATCCTGACGCTGGTCGTCGTGGTGGAGAGCGCGCAGGTCACCGGCGACGCGGCGCGGGCGCGGCGCCAGTCGGAGCTGGCGGCCGCGACCGACGGTCCCGGCGGCCTGCTGCGGAGCCTCCAGGACGAGCGCAACTGGGTCGCCGTCGAGCTCATCGGGCAGGGCGGCCTGGTGCTGGTGGACGTCGAGGGCTACGACGAGACCCGGCAGAAGACGGACGAGGCGATGGAAGGGTTCGCGGCGCTCGTCGCCGGCGGCAGCGACGAGACGAAGGAGGCCTACCGGCCGGCGTTGGCGGGCCTCGACGGGCTGGCCGCGCTGCGGGCGGAGATCGACGCGTTCGACGCGCCCCGGACCATCGACAACGCCGAGTTCGGCAACGAGATGTTCGAGGGCTACACCGCCATGATCACGCCCTTCTTCGACGCGGTCGACACGATCGCCGCCTCCGTCGACGACCCCGACCTGCGCCGCGGCGCGGGCCTGATCGCCACGTCGTCCGAACAGGTCGAGGTGGTCGGCAACCTCGTCCGGCGCACGCTGGTCTACTCGCTGCTCACCGACGGCGGGGTGGACACGCCCCAGGAGATCTACGAGCTGAGCGACCTCGCGGAGCGGCTCAAGCGCAACGAGGCGCTGCTCGAGGTGCACACGACCGGCGTCTACCGGGGGGAGTGGGACAAGGAGCTGTTCCGGGTGTTCACCTGGAAGCTCGTCGTCTACGTCAACGGGGCCATCGACACCGGCACCGTCGACCTCGAAGCGTTCCTCGACATCGTCACCGTCCCGACCGAGCGGTCGTACTTCGGGTACCGCCAGCGGGTCGGCGGCATCGTCCAGGCCCAGGCCGACGAGCTCGAGGCCGACGCGGCGACGCGGCAGCGGCTCTGGCTGGCGCTGCTGGGCGTGATCGTGGCCCTGACCGCGGGGATCGTGTGGGTGACGACCCGGTCCATCGTCCGGCCGCTGACCTCCCTCGCCCGCCAGACGGCCGACATGGCCCACCACCGCCTGCCCGCAGCGCTCTCGGAGGTGCTCCGGACGCCGGTCGGCGACGACCTCAGCGTGCCGCCCAAGGAACCGATCCAGGCCGCGTCGCACGGCGAGATCGGCCGGCTCGCCACGGCGCTCAACCGGGTGCAGGACTCGGCGATCGACCTCGCCGTCGGGCAGGCCGTGCTGCGTCGCAACCTCGCCGACGCGCTCGTGAACCTCGGACGCCGGAACCAGAACCTGCTCCTGCGCCAGCTCGCCCTCATCACCGACCTCGAGCGCGACGAAGCCGACCCCGGGGCGCTCACCAACCTGTTCCAGCTCGACCACCTCGCCACCCGCATGCGCCGCAACGCCGAGTCGCTGCTGGTGCTGGGGGAGCTGCCGGCGCCGCAGGCCCGCACGCAGCCGGCCGCGATCGCCCACATCGTCCAGGCCGCGCTGGGCGAGGTCGAGGACTTCCCGCGGGTGCAGATGGACCTGGAGCCCGGCGCGGTCCAAGGGGGGATCTCCGGTGATCTGGCGCACCTGCTGGCCGAGCTGGTCGAGAACGCGCTGGTCTTCTCGCCGCCGCAGCAGGCGGTCCACGTGCGGGGCCTCCGGGGCCCGACCGGATACCGGTTGACGATCGTCGACGCCGGGCTGGGGATGTCCGCCGAGGATCTGGCGGCGGCGAACCGGCGGCTGGCGGGGACGGAGAGCTTCACGGTCGCCCCGTCGAAGTACCTCGGGCACTACGTCAGCGGCAACCTGGCCCGCCGTCACGGCATCGCGGTGCGTCTCGACGACTCGCCGTTCCACGGCGTGACCGCCACCGTCGACCTCCCCGAGGCCGTTCTGGCCCCGGACGCACCACCCACCGCGGGCCATCGGGAAGCCGGCTGACCAGGTATAACCTCCCGCCATGTCGACCGGCCGGCGGGAGCGGAAGAAGCGGGAGCTCCGTGCGCGCATCGTCGACGCCGCCGACACCCTGATCGCCGAGCACGGCCTGGCGCAGACGACCGTCGACCAGATCGCCGAGCTCACCGACATCGCCCAGGCCACGTTCTTCAACTACTTCCCGACCAAGGCCGACGTGGTCGACGCGCTGGTCGATCGCCTGGTCGACCAGTTCCACGAGGTGATCGACCAGGCCCACGGCGCGGCCAGCTCCGTGTTCCAGAAGATCGAGGCGCTGTTCCTCCTGACCGCGGAGCTGACCGAGGGCCAACACCGCGTCCTGCGCGACGTCATCGCCGAGACCGTCCGGTCGACGTCGCAGCGCCCCGAGCGGAGCCTCGCCCGCATGCGCGGCCTGTTCGCCGGCGACATCGCCGCCGCCCAGGAGCGGGGCGAGGCGCGCCGCGACCGCAGCGCCGAGGCGCTCTCCGACGCCGTCCTCGGCCTCTACGTCTCGGTGATCCTCTTCTGGAGCACCGACGCCGACTACCCCGTGGCCGACCGCCTCCGCACCTCCGCCGACCTGGCCGTCGACCTGATTCGAGCGACAGTATCAGTCGATTGAATGCTCGTTCACAACGGCGCGAAGGCGATAGCCTGCCCGGCATGCCCAAGGCCACCAGCGCGAGCACGACGACGAGCCGGCGCGAAGCCCGTCGCCTGCTCCAGCAGGACGTCAGCCGCTCCCAGCTGCTCGACGCCGCCGAGGAGGTCTTCGGGCGCAAGGGCTTCCACGAGGCGACCCTGAAGGAGGTCGCCGAGCTGGCCGAGTTCTCGGTGGGCTCGGTGTACTCGTTCTTCGACAGCAAGGACGAGCTGTTCCGGCAGATCTTCGTGCGGCGGGGCGAGCAGTTCATGCCCTCGATCCACGCCATCCTCGACGACGCCGACGGCGACCCCGTCGAGCAGCTCCACGCCCTGGTCGACTTCGAGATCGGCTTCTTCCGCGAGCACCCGCAGTTCGGTCGGCTGTACCTGCGCTACTCGAACGCCACGATGCCCTCGGTGGACCGGGACATCGACGTGCTGACGCGGGGCCGCTACGAGGAGTCCATGCACCTCCAGGCGGCGCTGGTCGAGCGCGGCCAGGCGGCCGGCGTGTTCCGCAACGGCGACCCCGAGGTGCTGGCCCGCATGTTCAGCGGCCTCATGTCGGCGTACCAGGCGATGGACCCCCGGGTCTTCGCCGACGACCCGGACGCCCGTGAGCGCCTCCCGCTGGCCGACCTCCACGAGATCGTCGTCGGCACCTTCGTGGTGGGCTGACGATCAGCGCCCGCGACTCAGCGCACGGGCACCGACGACCAGCCGCGCACCGTGGAGGTGTGCAGGCGGGCGGCGCGATCGTGGTCGACCTCCCAGGCGGGGTGCCGGCCGAGGGCCTCCTCGATGGCGACCCGGCCCTCCAGCCGGGCGAGCGCCGCGCCGAGGCAGAAGTGGATGCCGAAGCCGAACGAGACGTGGTGGTCGAAGTGCCGGCGCACGTCGAAGCGGTCGGCGTCGGGGTAGTGGCGCTCGTCGCGGCCCGCGGCGCCGGTGATCAGCAGCACCTTGCTGCCGGTGGGGATCTCGGTGCCGTGCAGCTCGACGGCCCGGCTGGTCCAGCGGCCCTGCACCGGCGAGGGCGCCTCGTAGCGGAGCAGCTCCTCGACCGCGTTGGGGATCAGCTCGGGGTCGGCGACCAGCGCGGCCCGCTCGTCGGGGTTCTGGTCGAGCACGACGGCGGTCCATCCCAGCAGGCGGGCGACGGTCTCGGTGCCGGCGCTCACCAGGAGGTTGGCGAAGTCGACGCTCTCCCGGAGCGTCAGGTCGGTCTGGGTGAGGCCCGACAGGAGGTCGTCGGCGGGCGACTCGGTGCGCTCCCGCAGGAGCTCGACGAGGTAGCCGTCGAGCTCGATGCGGGCGGTCAGCGAGACGTCGTTGACCATCCCGACGCCGGGCTCGATGTGGAAGGTGACGTCGATCTTGTCCTTCACCCACTGCCGGTCGGCGGAGGGCACGCCGAGCAGCTCGCAGATCACCATCGAGGGCAGCGTGGCGCCGAAGTCGGCGACGAAGTCGAAGTCGAAGTCGGCACCGTCGGCCCACGGGGCGAGCAGCTCGTCGCACAGCTGCCGGATGTGGGCCTCGAGGCCGGCGACGCGTCGGGGGGTGAAGGCCCGCGACACGAGCGAGCGCAGGCGGGTGTGCTCCGGCGGGTCCTGGAAGATCATCAGACCGCTGGGGACGGGCCGCTCGGTCATCATCTCCAGCACGGTGCCGTGGTTGGAGACGAAGCCGGCCGGGTCGCGGTGGGCGGCCTCGACGTCGGCGTAGCGGGAGAGCGCCCAGAAGTCGTAGCGCTCGTTGCGGTACACGGGCGCCTCGTCGCGCAGGCGGCGCCAGATCTCGTAGGGCTCGGCGTCGATGGTGACGTCGAGCGGGTCCCAGTAGAGGTCGGTCTCGAGCGCTTCGTCCGGCATGGCGTCCCCCTCCCGAATACGCGTACTGTAGCGTGAACCGTGGTTCAAACTGTTAGAAGGGGGGACCTGATGGATGACAGCGGGACCCGAGAACCGAGGTTCGCCGAGCGGATGTTCCCGGCACCGGTCGACCTCGGCATCGCCCAGCCCGACCGGGCGGTGTCGTCGGTCCGGTTCGGCACCGAGAGCTACCTCACCGGCGATCGCGGCGAGGGCACGACCTGGTACGAGGGCGGCGGCGCACGCGGCGACCGCGCCGTGCAGGGCATCACGACCTACCCGCCCACCCGTGGCGTCCAGACCCAGGGCGACCCGTGGGAGCCGGTGAAGATCGGCGTGCTGGTCGACATGGACCTCGGGCAGCTGCTGGCCGACTGGATCGACCCCACGATCCTCGCCGTCGAGGACGCGCTGAACGAGGGCGTGTACGGCCGCGGCCCGATCGAGCTGGTGGTCGCCGATGCCCGTGGCCTGCCCCGGGAGAACTACCGCAAGGTGCTCGACGGCTACCGCTGGCTGGTCGACCAGGGTTGCGTCGTGGTGCTCGGCCCGCTGATCAGCGACAACTCCCTGGTGCTCCAGGATCTGGCGAACGAGCTGCGGGTGCCCTGCATCGGCTGGACGGGAGCGCACCGCTTCGCCTCCGACTACTGCTTCACGGTCGCCAACGGCGACATCCCCACCGAGGGCGTCATGTGCGCCCAGTGGCTGCGGGCCGCGGGACTCGAGAAGGTCGGCATGTTCTGGGAGCAGGGGTCGTCGGGCCGTGACTACGCCGACTACTTCCGCGACACCGCACTGCAGCTCGGGCTCAAGGTCATGCGGGAGGTGAAGCTGGAGCCGAACCCCCGCGGCCTGAAGGACGACCTCGCCCTCATGCGCGACCTGGGGGTGGAGGGCATCTACTACGGCGGCTACGGCTACGCCACGCTCCACTTCGCCGAGGCGTTCAAGGCGCTCGGCTGGGACCCGCCCCGGGTGATGGGCACCGCCTTCATGTTCTATTCGAACTCCAACCAGTGGGCCGAGGGCCTGGAGGGCTGGCACGGCGTCGACCAGCTGGGCGAGGACGGCACCAACCCGAACTACAACGCCATGGTGCAGCGGTTCGAGCAGCGCTTCGGTCGGACCACCCGCAACGTCGTCGTCGCCCTGGCCTACGACACGGCCCGGGTGGCGATCCACGGCATCGCCAACGCCGCCATCCCGGAGCCCCGCTGGGTGAAGGACGGCCTGGAGCGCATCCGCTGGATGCCCGCGACCAACGGCGGGCCCGGCACCTACATCCAGTTCGGGCCCCACGACCGCAAGGGCTACAAGGGCGACTTCCTCACGATCCGCGAGCTCCGGGGCGGCGAGCTGCGGTTCCACGGCTACCACCGGCCCGAGTGGCCCTCGAACTCCTCGTGACCAAGATCTACATCCACGAGCTCATCGACATCGTGGGGCACAACCGCGCCAAGTACCAGCACCACATGACCGCCAACTGGGTGCCGGTCGCCCAGGAGGAGCGCAACCAGCGGTGCTACGGGGTCTGGTCGACGATCGGCTCGACCGGCCGCTGGCCCGAGGTCGTCAACATGTGGGAGCTCGACGGCTGGGACGGCCTCGTGCACAACTTCGAGGTCGAGACCGGCGGCGGCCGGGACCAGGACCCGTCACTGGCCGAGTGGTGGTCGGTGGCGGCGTCGCTGCGGCGGGGCGGGCTCGACCGGATCCTGGTGCCCGACGCCCACAGCCGGCCCATCGAGGAGCTGTGCGCGGACGGCGTGCGGGGCGCGCTGTACTGCCACGAGATCGTGCAGGTGCCGCCCGGCCGGGCCGGTGACCTGCTCGCCGCGGTGCGGGGCGAGGGCCAGGACGCCTACGAGGGCGAGGGCCTGGAGCTGGTCGGCGCGTTCCGGACGGCGCTCCGGGCCGACGACGAGTGCATCCTCCTGTGGGCCTGCCCCAGCTGGAAGGCCTGGGGCGACTTCGAGCAGGCGTGGTACGCCGACGGGGAGCTGGGCGGGTGGAGCAGGGCGCTGGTCGACTTCGGCGCCGCCTGGCAGCGGACCGTGCTGGTCGACAGCGAGCTGTCGCCCCTGCGCATCGGCCGCCAGCCCGCGGCGTCGGACCGCCGACCGTTGGAGGACCTGTGACGACGACGACGACCGATGGCACGATCACCGACGAGGGCATCGCCCGGCTGCGGGCCCGCATCGGGGTGGCCGAGCCGCACCCGATGCCGCCGCACTACGCCCTGCCGACCACCGACACGTTCCGGCACGTGGCCGAGGCCTACGGCGATGACAACCCGCTGTGGTGCGACCCGGCCTACGCCGAGGGGACCGTGTGGGGCGCGCCGATCGCCCCGCCGCCGCTGGTCGGGGGCGACACGCTGATCGGCGACGACGAGGTCACCGGGCTCGACGCCGACACCCGGGCGCTGCTCAAGGGCGACCCGCTGCGCGGCGTCCACGCCTTCTACGCCGCCTCGGCCCGCGAGTGGTGGGCGCCGTTGCGGCCCCTGCGACCGGTGGCCCGGCGCAACGCCCTGGTCGCCGTGCTCGACAAGCCCAGCGAGTTCGCCGAGCGGGCCGTGCACGAGTGGACCGGGCAGGTGTTCCGGGAGGTCGACGGGCCGGTGCTGTCGGCCCAGTACCGGCTGATGGTCCGCACGGAGCGCACCAAGGCCCGGGAGCGCAAGAAGTACGACGACGTGGCGCTCGCCTCGTACACCGACGAGGAGATCGACGCGATCGAGGCGCAGTACGCGGGCGAGGGTCCGCGGGGGAGCACCCCGAGGCTCTGGGAGGACGTGGCGGAGGGCGACGAGGTCGGCCCGCTGGTGAAGGGGCCGCTCACGGTCACCGACATGATCTGCTGGCACGTCGGCATGGGCATGGGCCTCTACGGCGTGAAGGCGCTGCGCCTGGCCGCCGCCAACCGGCGCCGCATCCCGCGCTTCTTCCACCGCGACGAGCAGAACGTCCCGGACGTGATGCAGCGGGTGCACTGGGACCCCGAGTTCGCCAAGCGGTCGGGCAACCCGACCACCTTCGACTACGGGCGCATGCGCGAGACGTGGCTGATCCACCTGTGCACCGACTGGATGGGTGACGACGCCTGGCTGTGGAAGCTCGACTGCGAGTTCCGCAGCTTCAACTACGTCGGCGACACCCAGTGGGTGCGCGGGACCGTGGTCCGGAAGTACCTGGCCGAGGGCGGGCGGCCGGCGGTCGACCTCGACCTCTCGTGCGCCAACCAGCGGGACCAGGTGACGACGCCGGGGCACGCCACCGTGCTGCTGCCGTCACGGGAGCACGGTCCGGTCCGGCTGCCCGACCCGCCCGCCGCCGACCTGCAGGGCGCGCTCGACGAGATCGCGGCCCGTTGGGAGGACCGATGACGGTCGTCGTCTCACGGGACGAGGGCGTGCTGCGCCTGCACCTCGACAAGCCGGCGAAGCGCAACGCCCTCGACGACGAGATGGTCGCCACGCTGATCGACGAGGTCGACGCCGCCGGCCGCGACGAGGCCGTGCGCAGCATCCTCGTCACCGCCGAGGGCGACCACTTCTGCAGCGGGTTCGACATCGTCGCCCGCAACGCCGAGGAGGCGCGGCCCCGGATCGGGTCGATCCAGCGCCGGCTCCCGTCGCAGGCCCATCGCCTGATCCCGGTGCTGTGCACCACCCAGGTGCCGGTCGTGGTGGCGGCACGGGGCTGGGTCGCCGGCATCGGCCTGCACCTCGCCGCCGCGGCCGACTTCCCGGTGCTCGCCGACGACGCCCGGGTGTGGGAGCCGTTCAGCGAGCGGGGGTTCACGGTCGACAGCGGGGGCAGCTGGCTGCTGCCGCGGCTCGTCGGCCTGCAGCGGGCCCGGGAGCTGCTGTTGCTGGGCACGGCGATCGACGGCACCACCGCCGTGGAGTGGGGCCTGGGGCACCGGGCCGTCCCGGCGGCCGAGGTCGACGCGGAGGCCGAAGCCCTGGCCCGCCGCCTGGCCGCCGGCCCGACCGTGGCGCTGGGCCTCACGAAGTGGCTCCTGCACACCTCCGCCGAGCACACCCTCGACCAGCACCTCCGCGACGAGGCCTTCGCCATGGAGCTGTCCAGCCGCAGCGAGGACTTCAAGGAGGGCCTCAAGGCCTTCGTCGAGAAGCGCGACCCCGGGTTCACGGGCCGATGACGGCGACGACGGCGAAATGTGCACCGGAACGCACGGAAACCGTGCGTTTTCGTGCACATTTCGGAGGGGGCGGCCGGTGAACCCCGGTGACGCCCGCGCCTGGGTCGAGGACCACGTCCCCGAGGTGTGGCGGCAGGCGGCCGCCGCGGGCCGCCCGCTGCGGGAGGTCCGCACATTCGCCGAGTACGAGGCCTGGTACCCGACCTTCGCGGCCTCCGGGCTCGTCGTGCCGACGTGGCCGAAGGAGTACGGCGGGCTCGACCTGCCGCCGGACACGGCCCGGGCGATCGAGGCGGTCCTGGCGCCGTACGGCCTTGGGCGCCTCAACCCGCTGGGGCTCAACCTCTGCGCTCCGGCGCTGTTCGCCCACGGGACCGAGGAGCAGCGGCTCCGGTTCCTGCCCCGCATCGTCGACAACACCGAGCGGTGGTGCCAGCTCTTCAGCGAGCCGGGCGCCGGCTCCGACCTCGCCTCGCTGGCGATGCGCGCCGAGCGCGACGGCGACGAGTGGGTGCTCACCGGCCAGAAGGTGTGGACGACGTGGGCGCACGTGTCGGACTGGGGCGTCTGCCTGGCCCGCACCGACCCCGACGCCCCCAAGCGGAAGGGCATCACCTACTTCCTGGTCGACCTCCACGCACCCGGCGTCGACGTCCGGCCGCTGCGCCACATCACCGGTGAGGTCGACTTCAACGAGGTGTTCCTCGACGCCGTCCACGTGCCCGACGCCCACCGGGTCGGCGCCGAGGGCGAGGGCTGGAAGGTGGCGGGGGCCACGCTGTCGGGGGAGCGGCAGATGGTGTCCGGGGCCGGCTCGGGCGGCGTCGACCGCATCGGCGGCTCGGGCGCCGACACCCTCCTGCAGGCCCGGATCGAAGACCCGGTGCTGCGCCAGCGGGTCGTGGGCCTGTGGGCCGAGGAGCGGATCCGGGCGTGGACGAACCGGCGGCTCCGGGGTGGGCCGCTGACGTCACTGGGCAAGGTCCACCAGGGCGACCTCAACCAGCGCATCCAGCTGGCCGCCTGCGACCGGTTGGGCGCCGCCGCGCTGGCCTGGGAGGGTGACGGCCTGCCACGGGAGTTGAAGGGCATGCTGCGCAGCCGGGCCAACACGATCGAGGGCGGCACGACCGAGGTGAACAAGAACGTGGTCGGCGAGCGGGTCCTGGGGCTGCCCCGGGAGCCCGATCCCTTCGCGGGCGCGCCCTGGAAGGAGGTCCCGCGGTCGTGACGGGCAGCTACACGACGCTGGACGTGCGGCGGGAGGGTCACGTCGGCTGGCTGGTGTTCGACCGCCCCGACCGGGGCAACGCCATGGACGCCGCGATGCTGGCCGAGCTGGAGACCGCGTGGCGTGAGCTCGACGACGACCCCGAGGTGCGGGTGATCGTCAACACCGGCAACGGCCCGGCGTTCCAGACGGGCCTCGACGTGGGCCAGCTGGCCCGGGACCCGGAGGCCCTGCGGGAGCAGTCGCGGCGCACCAAGCGGGCCGAGCTGAAGCTCACGGCCTGGCACAACCAGGTGTGGAAGCCCGTGATCGCCGCGGTCAACGGGGTGTGCGCCGGCGGCGGCCTCCACTTCGTGGCCGACGCCGACGTGGTGCTGGCCTCGTCCGACGCGACCTTCCTCGACCCCCACGTGTCGATCGGCCAGGTCACCGCCTACGAGGCCGTCGCCCTGGTGCGGAAGTCGCCGATGGAGGCGATCGTGCGGATGGCGTTCATGGGCCGCCACGAGCGGATCACCGCCGAGCGGGCCCGCCAGCTCGGCATCCTCTCGGAGGTGGTCGAGACGCCGGAGCGACTGCGGGAGCGGGCCCAGGAGCTGGCCGACGCGATCGCCCGCAACAGCCCCGCCGCCATGGCGGCGACCAAGCGAGCGCTGTGGGGCGCCCTCGAGGTCGGTCTCACCGAGGGATGCCGTCGCGGGGCACGGGAGCTGGTGGCGATGTGGGGCCACCCCGACCAGACCGAGGGCCCTCTGGCATGGGCCGAGAGGAGGGAGCCCCGGTGGGCGACTACCAACACCTGATCGTCGAGCGCCACGGGCCGGTGGGGTGGCTGATCAACAACCGGCCCGACCAGCTCAACGCCATGAACGCCCGGATGCGCGACGAGTTCGCCGACGCCTGGAAGGAGCTCGACGCCGACCCCGAGGTGCGGGTCATCGTCCACACCGGCAACGGCCGGGCCTTCCAGACCGGCGTCGACGTGGCGGAGATCGCCGGCGACGGCGTGGGCATGCAGCGCTACCGGCAGAGCATGGAGGACTTCGACATCCACTTCACCGCCTGGCACCAGGAGGTGTGGAAGCCGGTGATCACCGCGGTGAACGGGATCTGCGCCGGCGGCGGGTTCCACTGGGTGGCCGACGCCGACATCGTGATCTGTGCCGCCGACTCCCAGTTCTTCGACCCGCACGTCTCGGTCGGGCAGGTCGTCTCGATCGAGGCGATCGGGCTCATGCGCAAGATGCCCGTCGAGGCCGTGATGCGCATGGCGTTCGTCGGCCGCCACGAGCGCATGTCGGCGGAGCGGGCCTACGAGCTGGGGATGGTCAGCGAGGTGGTCGACCCGCCCGAGCAGCTGCGGGAGCGGGCCCAGGAGCTGGGCGAGACCATCGCCCGCAACAGCCCGGCGGCGATGGCGGCGACCAAACGGGCGCTGTGGGGTGCGCTGGAGCTCGGCCTCACCGACGCCTGCCGGGCCGGCGCCCAGGAGCTGGTGTCCATGTGGGGCCACCCCGACCAGGCCGAGGGCCCCGCCGCCTTCGCCGAGAAGCGCGCACCCAACTGGGAGCCGCCGTCATGACCCTGGGAGGTGCCGTGTGAACCTGGCCGACACGGTGGAGGAGGCCGCGTTCCGGGCGGAGCTGCGGGAGTGGCTGGGGGAGGTGCTCCCCAAGCTGCCGTCGCCGCCGCCGCACGACGACTGGCCGGCCCAGCGGGCCTACGACCTGGGCTGGCAGCGCACGCTGTTCGACGCCGGGTACGCCGGCATCTCGTGGCCGGCCGAGCACGGCGGGCGGGGCGCCACGCCCACCGAGGAGCTGATCTTCCTGGAGGAGACCGAGCGGGCCGGGGCGCCCTACGTGGGCTGCGCCTTCGTCGGCACCCTGCACGCCGGGCCGACCATCGCCGCCGAGGGGTCCGACGAGCAGCGGGCCCGCTACCTGCCCGGCATCCTGCGGGGCGACCGGGCGTGGTGCCAGGGCTTCAGCGAGCCCGACGCCGGCTCCGACCTGGCGTCGCTGGCCACCCGGGCGGTGCGCGACGGCGACCACTACGTGGTGTCGGGCCACAAGATGTGGACCTCGCACGCCCACGTCGCCGACCACTGCGAGCTGCTGGTCCGCACCGACCCGGAGGCGCCCAAGCACCGGGGCATCTCGTGGGTGGTGATGGACATGGACAGCCCGGGCATCGAGCTGCAGCCGCTGCGGACGCTCACCGGGGTCAGCGAGTTCAACGAGATGTTCCTCGACGAGGTCCGCATCCCGGTCGCCAACCGGGTGGGTGCCGAGAACGACGGCTGGCGCGTCGCCATGGTCACGTTCTCCTTCGAGCGGGGGACGGCCTTCGTGTCGGAGCTGCTGGGGTCGATGCGCCTGGTGGACGACCTGCGGGCGCTGGCTGGGCCGGCCGACGCCACGGTGCAGCGGGAGCTGGCCGTGGTCACCGCCGAGCTGGACGCCCAGTGGGCGCTGACCAAGCGGAACGTGTCGAAGGCGGCCCGCGACGGTGGGGTCGGGGTGGGCGGCTCGGTGTTCAAGCTGGCGTACCACCGGACCCGCGTCCGGCTGGGCGACCTGGCCATGCGGGTGCTGGGGCGGGCCGGCCTGGCCATGGACGACCCGCTCGGGCTCTCCCCGGCCGGGCTCGACCACGTGGAGCAGCGCCTCTACGCCCTGTCGCTGTCGATCGCCGCCGGCACCGAGCAGATCCAGCGCAACATCGTGGGGGAGCGCCTGCTCGGCCTCCCGAAGGAACGGCGCTGATGGACCTCGAACTGAGCGAGGACCAGGTGGCCCTGGTGGGGGAGCTGCGGCGGTTCCTCGCCGCCCGGGTCGAGACGCCGACGCTGGCGACGCCGGAGCTGTGGGACGAGCTGGAGGCGATGGGTGTCCTGACCCTGCCGGTGCCGGAGGCCGCCGGCGGTGTCGGGCTGGGCTGGGCGGAGGCGGCGCTGGCCTTCCAGGAGCTGGGCCGCTCGGGCCTCGCCGGCCCCTTCGTCTCGACGGCCGCCGCCACCGCTGTCGGACTCGCCGAGGGCGTGACCGGCCTGATCCCCGACGGGGTTCCCGTGGTCGTGGAGCACCTCGACCGGCTCGACTCGCTGCTGGTCCTGTCCGCCGATGGGGTCCACCGCGTGCCCGTGCCCAGCGGCCGGCCGGTCGAGCGACCGCTCGACCCGCTCACCCCGGTCCACGTGGTCGACCACCTGCCGCCGGGCGACCTGGTGGGTGACAGCACGATCGGCCGGCACGCCGCGCTGCTGGCGGCGGCGCAGCAGGTCGGCCTCGGCTACGCCGCGCTCGACCGGGCCACCACCTACGCCGGCGAGCGCCACCAGTTCGGCCGCCCGATCGGGTCGTTCCAGGCCGTGAAGCACCTGCTGGCCGACGCTGTCGTGGGCCTGGAGGTGGCCCGGGCCGCGGTCGACGCCGCCGCGGTCACCGCCGACGAGGACGGCGACGTCGACCGGGCCGTCACCTCGGCGCGGATCGTCGCCTCCGAGGCCGCGGCGACCGCTGCCCGCAACTCCATCCAGGTGCACGGCGGCATGGGCTACACGTGGGAGCTGCCGGTCCACCTCTACCTGAAGCGCATCCTGGTGCTCGACCAGGTGGTGGGCTCAGCCGACGACGCCGTCGGCCCGTAGCTTCGCGATCTCGTCGGGGTCGAGGCCCAGCTCCTGGTCCAGAACCTCGTCGGTGTGCTCGCCGAGCCACGGCATCCGAGTCTCCGGCCCCTGGGCGACGCCGCTGATCTTCACCGGGTTCCCCGGCACCAGCACCGGCTGCTCGACGCCGTCGGTCCGCGGCACCTCCACGAGCATGTCGCGGCCGGCGTGGTGGGGGTCCGTCACCACCTCGTGGTCGGTGAAGCACGGCCCGGCGGTGAGGCCGGCGCGGCCCAGCTCGTCGCACACCTCCAGCCGGGTCCGGCCCGCGGCCCACCCCTCGATCGCCGGGCGCAGCAGGTCCTCGAGGTGCGCCACCCAGCCCTCCCGGGTCGCCAGGCGCGCGTCCTCCAGCAGGTCGGGCCGCCCGACCATCTCCAGCAGCGTGCGGAACTGGGGCTCCCGGCCCACCTGCAGCACGAACCACCCGTCCGACGCCCGGAAGCCGTCGAAGATCACCGCCGGGCGTTGGCCGCCCCCGAGGCCCAGCGACCAGTAGTTGGCGACGATGTCGGTCATCGCCACCACGGCGTCGAGCATCGCCACGTCGACGCGCTGGGGCTGCCCGGTGCGGTCCCGCTGCCGGAGCGCGGTCAGCACCCCGATCGCGCCGAAGAGGGCGGCGCCGATGTCACCCAGGGCCCCGACCGGGGCCACCACGGGCGGCTGGCCGTCGAGGCGCGCCCGCTCGTAGATCCCGGACATCGCCTCGATGATCGGGGCGTACGCGGGCCAGGCCTTGTAGGGCGAGTCGCCCTCGTTGCCGAACCCGGACACCGACAGGTAGACGACCGTCGGGTGCACGGCGACCACGTCGTCCCAGCCGATGCCGAGGCGGTCGGCGCCGCCGGCCTTGAAGTTCTCGCCGAACACGTCGAAGCGGGGCGCCATCCCGAGGACCAGCTCGCGTCCCCGGGGGCTCTTGAGGTCGACGGAGATGCTGCGCTTGCCCAGGTTGTTGCGCAGGAACGTGGCGCCCACCGGGCGGCCGTCCGGGTCGGCCATGGCGGGCGTCGAGCTGCGGCCGAGGTCGCCGAGACCGGGCGACTCCACCTTCACCACCTCGGCGCCGAACCGGCCCAGGAGCTGGGTCGCGAACGGCAGGGCCTGCATCTGCTCGATGGCGAGGATGCGTACGCCGTCGAGGGGCTTGCCCTCGTTCAGCGCCGCTGCGTTGGCGACGTCACCGAGCTCCACGTGATATGAACGTACAGCGAAATGAACCACCGTTCAAAGTTGGAAGGAAGGAGTCGGGTGAGGAGCCTCCGGTCGTGGCGCGTCGACGCCGTCTACGGCGAGCCCCTCGACGGGATCGCCGTCGTCGAGGTGCCCGCCGACCTGGCACCGCTGCTGGCCGAGGCCCACCGGCGGCTGCGGGGACGCCCGGCGGGGATCCACGCGGGCGACGGCGCGGTGGTCGAGGTCGGTGACGCGCCGGGCCCCGGCTGGGTCGACCCGCCCGACGAGGTGGTCGCCGCGCTCGAGTCGGCGTCGCACCCCGTGGTCCTGGCCGGGCCGGGGGTGGTGCTCGACGGGGCCGTGCCGGGGCTGCACGCCCTCGTGTCGTCAGGGAGCCTCGGGGTGCTCAACACCTGGGGCGCCAAGGGGATCTTCGACTGGCGCAGCCGGCACCACCTGGCCACGGTCGGCCTCCAGCAGCTCGACTTCGCGCGGGGCGGGCTGGCCGACGCCGACCTGATCGTCGCCACCGGCGTGGACGAGCGCGAGGCCCGGGCCGACTGGCGCCTGGCCCCCGTCGTCGAGGTGGCGCCGGGATCGCTGGGCCCGCTGGCCGAGCGGTGGGGCCGGGCCCGGACCGACATCGTCGTGCCACCGCTGCGGGCCGACCTCGCCCGGATCACCCAGGCCGGCTGGGCGGCGGCGACGCGACCACTCCCGCCGACCCGGGTCACCCGCCACTACGGCGAGGTGCTGGGAGGAGGTGGGCTCGTGGCCGCCGACCCCGGCGTCGCCGGCTACTGGGTCGCCCGCACCTTCGCCACCACCGGCCTGGGCGGCGCGCAGGTGCCGGCCGACCCGGCCGCCGCGGGCTTCGCCGTCGCCTGCGTGATCGTCGCCGGGCTGTACGACCCGGGCCGCGCCGTGCTCGCGGTGGTGGACGATCTCGGCGAGGTGCACGAGCGGCTGCTGGAGGTGGCCGGCCGGCTCGGCGTGCCGGTGCCGGTGGAGGTGTGGAGCGCCGACGGCGAGGCACTCGACGCCGACGCCCACCGGCGTCGCCTGGAGCACCTGGTGGCCACCGGCGGCTGGAGCTCGGTCGCCACCGATGCCCGCCAGCTGGACGAGATGGTCGCCGTCGCCGGCCCGATCGTCGCCTGGACCTGAGAAGAGAAGAGGGGAAGTCGCGTGTCCGAAGAAGTGTGGATCAGCGGGGAGCAGGAGACGGCCGTCGACCTGCTGCGGCGGCGTCTCGAGGCGGACCCCGACCGCGAGTACCTCGACGTCTGCGGCACCAAGAGCTCGGCGGCCGACGTCGAGTGGGCGGCGACGCGCATCAGCGCCGCGCTGGCGGCCTTCGGCGTCGAGCCGGGCGACCGCGTGGCCACCTTCATCGAGAACTCCTCCGAGGCGATGCTCGCCTGGTGGGGGATCGTGGTCGGCGGCTTCGTGGCGGTGCCGATCAACACCGCCTACAAGGGCGACTACCTGCGCCACCAGCTGGTCGACTCCGGGGCCCGCGTGCTGGTCGTGGAGGCCGACCTGGTGGACCGGGCGGCCCGCATCGTCGACGACGTCCCGTCGCTGGAGCACCTGGTGGTCATCGGCGACGCCAGACCCGACGGTCGCACGCCCGTCCACGCCTGGGACGAGCTGCTGGCCGCCGACCCGGCCCCGATGGCGTCGGTCCGGCCCGCGGACCTGGCCACGTTCGTCTACACCGGCGGCACCACCGGTCCGTCGAAGGGCTGCATGCTCAGCCACAGCTACCACGGCTCGCTGGCGCGGCAGGTCGGGGTGTGCTGGCGGCGCACGGCCGACGACGTGGTGTGGACCCCGCTGCCGCTGTTCCACTTCAACGCCATCGTCACGGCGGTGCTCGGCCCCCTCGTGTACGGGGGTCGGTCCGCCATCTACCGCCGGTTCTCGGTGTCGAACTTCTGGCCCGAGATGAACCGGGTGGGCGCCACCGTCACCTCGACCCTGGGCACGATGGCCTACCTGCTGGCCAACGACATCGACCGCCCCGAGCAGCCCCGTTCCGGCACTCCCGAGGCCAACACCACCCTGCGGCTGATCGGCGCCGCGCCGCTGCCGGTGCAGATCGACCGCACGATCCGCGACCGCTTCGGCGTGGCCACGTTCTCCGGCGCCTACGGGGTGACCGAGGCGTCGCTGATCTCGTGGCAGCCGCCCGGCGTCGAGAACCGACCCGACGCCGCCGGCGTGGTCAACGACGAGTACTTCGACGTCCGCATCTTCGACGACGACGACAACGAGCTGCCCCGCGGCACCGACGGCGAGATCGTGGTGCGGCCCAAGCGGCCCCAGACGATGTTCGAGGGCTACTGGGGCATGCCCGAGGCGACCGTGGCGACGTCGCGCAACTGGTGGTACCACACCGGCGACATCGGTCGGATCGACGAGGACGGCTTCCTGTACTTCGTCGACCGCAAGGCCGACTACCTGCGCCGGCGGGGCGAGAACATCTCGTCGTTCGAGGTGGAGCGCACGCTGATGCGCCACCCGGCGCTGGCCGACGTCGCCGTGCACGCCGTCCCGTCGCAGCTCACCGAGGACGACCTCAAGATCACCGCCACCCCGAAGAAGGGCGCGGCGGTGACCGAGGAGGAGCTGTTCCGCTGGTGCATCGACGAGCTGCCCTACTTCGCCCTGCCCCGCTACATCGAGCTACGGGCCGAGCTGCCCCGGTCGCCCGTCGGCCGGGTGCTCAAGCGGGACCTGCGCGACGAGTCCCCGACCGACGCCTGGTGGGACGCCGAGAAGTCGGGGATCGCCTACGACCGCCGCTGACAGTGAGGGTGGATCTGTCTTCGCTCAGCCCGGCATAGCCGGCTGAGCGAAGACAGAACGGTCAGGCGGTGGCCCGGCGGTTGATGGTGGCGAGGTCGACGCCCTTGCCGGTGTGCTCGAAGCGGCCCTGGTCGAACGACCGGATCGACACGTCGTGGCCGGCGGCCTTCGTCCGCAGAGCGGCGACGGTGGCCTCTTCCCGGGGCACGTGGACGAAGGGGTCGTAGGAGTACCAGCGCATGGCGTTCTCGTAGGTGATCTTGGCCAGCTCGTCGTCGGGCACGTCGGCCGCCGCTTTGTCCAGCTCCTCGGGGCCGTGGGGCCACGACGAGTCGGAGTGCGGGTAGTCCTGCTCCCACGAGATGTTGTCGATCCCGATCCTGTGGCGGAGCTCCAGGCCGACGGGGTCGGAGATGAAGCAGGTGAGGAAGTGGTCGCGGAACACCTCGCTCGGCAGCCTCCCGCCGAAGTCCTGCCCGGTCCAGAGGTGGTGCATGTCGTAGGTGCGGTCGAGCCGGTCGAGGAAGTAGGGGATCCAGCCGGTGCCGCCTTCGGACAGGGCGATCTTGATACCGGGGAACTCCTTGATCACCCGCGACCAGATCAGGTCGGCGGCGGCGGAGCAGATGTTCATCGGCTGGAGCGTGATCAGCACGTCCATCGGGGCGTCGGCGGCGGTGAAGGTCAGCTTCCCCGAGGAGCCGAGGTGGATCGACATCACGACGCCCTCGTCGGCCAGCGCCTGCCACAGCGGGTCCCAGTGGTCGGAGTGGAACGACGGGTAGCCGAGTGTGGCGGGGTTCTCGGTGAAGGTCAGCGAGTGCACCCCCTTCTGCGCGAGGCGGCGCACCTCGGCGGCGGCGAGCTCCGGGTCCCACAGGACGGGGAGGCCCATGGGGATGAACCGGCCCGGTGCGGCGCCGCACCACTCGTCGACGTGCCAGTCGTTGTAGGCCCGGAGGACGGCGAGGGCGAGGTCCTTGTCGTCGGCGGCGGCGAAGAGCCGCCCGGAGAACCCGGGGAACGAGGGGAAGCACATCGACCCGAGCACCCCGCCCGCGTCCATGTCCTTGATGCGCTCGGCGACGTCCCAGCAGCCGGGGCGCATCTCGTCGAAGGCGGTGGGCTCGACGCCGTACTCCCTCTTGGGGCGCCCGGCGACGGCGTTCAGGCCGATGTTGGGGATCTCCGACCCGTTGAACACCCACACGTCGCTGCCGTCGTCCTTGCGGACCACCTTGGGCGCCTGGTCGCGGTAGCGGTCCGGGATGTGCCCGTCGAACAGCGTGGGCGGCTCGACGAGGTGGTCGTCGACGCTCACCATGATCATGTCGTCCGGTCGCATGGCAGCTCCCCTTTCGTCGCCCGAGGCGGGCGCGTGTAGATTGAACCACAGTTCCGATGAACTGAACAGCAAACCAGGGAGAACGGATGACGCTGGCCGGCCTGCTCTTCGACGGGGACGAGGATGGGTCGTCGCTGCTGGTCCACGCCGGGGGAGCGGCCCACTCGCTCGCCGCGGTGCGGGAGCGGGCCGCCGACCTGGCGACGGTGCTCGCGGGCGCCGCTGTCGGCGTGACCGCCGGCGCTCCCGTCGGGGTGCTGCTGCCGAACGGCGCCGACCTGGTCGCAGCCCTGTTCGCCGTGTGGCGGGCGGGCGGCGTGTACGTGCCGCTGAACCCCCGGCTCGGCACCACCGACCTGGCCCACGCCCTCGACGTGACCGAGCCGGCGGCGATCGTCACCACCGCCGCGCAGGCCCACCGCTTCGACGGCCCGCCCGTCGTCGTCCTCGGCACCTCGGGTGGGATCGAGGTGCGCCCCGGCACCCCCGGCGCCCGGCGGTTCGACGCCGCCACGGCGCTGGTGCAGTTCACGTCCGGCACCACCGGGCGGCCGAAGGCCGTGCTGCTGGAGCACGCCGGGGTGCTCGCCCTGCTCGACAACGTGGTGGCCACGCTGCGCACGGGTGGCCGGTCGACCAAGCCGCCGATGCCGAACCTCGTGCCGGTCTCGCTCTCGCTGTGGGCCGGCATCTACCAGGTGCTCTTCGCCCGCCGGGTGGGCGCGCCGCTGGTGCTGATGGACGGCTTCGAGCCGGTCGAGTTCGCCGCCCTCGTCGCCCGCTTCGAGATCCGCTCGACCGTGCTGCCGCCGGCGGCGATGGCGATGCTCAACGACGACGAGCGGGTG
>Ga0193742_1000132_pt1 | contig 52400 bp, 47 predicted proteins | sample L2c1metaG_FD_165511 | JGI IMG/M metagenome (GOLD analysis project Ga0193742, IMG submission 165511) | Soil microbial communities from a riparian zone of the East river system, Colorado, United States - L2c1 | ecosystem: Environmental > Terrestrial > Soil > Riparian zone | place: USA: East River... | reverse complement strand
TTGGCCTTCTCGGTGGCGTAGTTGACCGTCGCGGTGACTCCGTCGAGCTTGTTCAGCTTGCGCTCGATCCGCATCGCGCACGACGCGCAGGTCATGCCGCCGATGACCAGTTCGATCTCGCGGTCGGCCCGGACGTCGGATTGCGTCTCCGGTTGGACGTCGGCAGTCATCGCGCACCTCCGTCCACTGTGAACTCCGCGGTGCGGACCGTGTCTTCGTGCCGGAAGTCGAGGAACAGTCGGTAGTTCCCCGCCGACGGCACCTCGGCGTAGAAGGTGATGGCCGGCCCCGGTCGGGTCCTGCCGTCCCCTGGCTCGCCGTCCGGATGGACGTGCAGGTAGGCGAGGTCCCCGCCGCGCAGCGCGACCAGGTGCCCGTAGGCGCCGAGGTAGGGCTGCAGGTCGGTGACGGCGCGGCCGTTCTTGCTCACGGTGAGCGTCACCTTGGAGGTCTGCCCCGGCACCAGGTCGCCGTCGAGCCGCACCTCGTAGCCGTCGACGTACGACACCCGCGACGGCGCGTAGCGCTGCGGCTGGAAGTCACCCGGCGCGGCCAGGTCGACACCGAGCGTCATCCCCTCGCCACCTTCTGGGGTGAAGTCGGCGAAGGCCCGGTAGCTGCCCGGCTGCGCGAGCGTCAACGGGACGGTCCAGGTGCCGTCCGCGCTCATCTGGGGATGAATGTGCTGGAAACCGGCCGTGTCGCGGCGCACCACGATCAGGTGCATGCGCTTCTCGTGCTCGACGGCGAAGTGTGTCACCGGCTCGTTGTCGGGGCCGATGACGCGGAAGGAGAATGAGGTGGTGGTCCCGGGGGTCACGGTCGCACTGGTGGGCGTGAGGGTGTATCCGCCCCTGGACGACGCGAGCCCCGCGGGCTCATCGGCTTGCTCGCCGACCTTGTCAGTCTCCGCGACGGTGCCGCTGTGGGTGTCCCCGTGCCCGGCGCCCTCAGCGCCTTGCGCGCCAGCCGTGCTGGCGAAGGGACCGACAGCGGTGCCGACCGCCCAGCCGCCACCGGCGACCAGAGCGAGCGCTACACCGTAGGCGGAGAGCTTCCCTGCTGTGTTCATGCCAATCCTGTCGTTGAGCTGTGCCGCGTCAGGCGGTCAGCTGGTATCCGGCCTCTTCCACCGCGGCGCGCACGTCGTCGACGGCGAGCTCCTTGTCGCTGGCGACGGTCACCTTTCCGGCGGGCACGTCCACCGACACGGTGGTCACGCCGTCGAGCGCGCTGACCTCCTCGGTCACCGAACTCGCGCAGTGTCCACAGGTCATGCCGGCCACCGTGTAGATCGTCTCGGCCATGTGAGTTCTTCCTTCCGGTGTTGCGGATCGGGATTCAGGAACGGACCAGACGGGCGATCGCGTCGCTCGCCTCACGCACCTTCGCGTCCGCGGTGTCGCCGCCCTCGGCGAGTGCCTCGGCCACACAGTGCTTGAGATGCTCGTCGATCAGTCCGAGCGACACCGACTGCAGAGCCTTGGTAGCGGCCGAGATCTGGGTGAGCACATCAATGCAGTACTCGTCGCTCTCCACCATCCGCTGCAGACCCCGAATCTGGCCCTCAATGCGCCGCAGCCGCTTGAGATAAGCGTCCTTGTCGCTGGTGTATCCCCGCATGTCGTTCTCCTTGCTCGTGCCAACGCTCGCAAATTACCCCTTACCCGTATGTCAGGCGGGAGTCGGACCTCGTTGACGCTGTATGTATACCCTAGGGGGGTAGGGCAGTCAACCGCGAGGACGCGCGCCCACGTCCTGCACCCAGCCAGGCCAGTCCGCATGTCCAGTCAGTCGGAATACCCCCCTGGCGTATCGGCGTTACCGGGTGCTAGCTTCACGTCAGATACCCCCTATAGGTATGGAGTTCGCTATGTCCACGCTGGAACGAGGAGTGAGCCTTCGCTGGTGGGCGCTCGCACTGATCGCCGCCGCCCAGTTCATGGTGATCATGGATACGTCGATCATCGGTGTCGCTCTTCCCCGCATACAGGCCGATCTCGGCTTCTCCCAGGAGAACCTGTCCTGGGTCTTCAACGCCTATGTCGTCGCGTTCGGCGGGCTGCTACTACTCGGCGGCAGGTTGTCCGACCTGCTGGGCGCGAAGCGCGTCTTCGCCACCGGTTGGATCGTGTTGCTGGTCGGCTCGGTGGTGGCCGGCGCGGCGAACGGCGTCTGGCTCGAGCTGACCGGCCGGGCCGTGCAGGGTGTGGGCGCCGCGCTGATCGCGCCGTCGGCGCTGACCTTGCTGATGATGTTGTTCGGCGGCAACCCGAAGGAGCTGACCAAGGCGTTGGCATGGTACGGCGCCGCGGCTCCGGCCGGCGGAACGGCCGGCGTGTTCCTCGGTGGCGTCATCACGGAGTACGTCAGCTGGCCCTGGGTGTTCTACATCAACGTCCCGATCGCGCTGATCGTCCTCGCCGCCACCCCGGCATTGATGCCCAACGGCATCGCTCGGCGCGGCTCCACCGATCTGCTCGGCGCGGTGACCGTGACCGGTGGACTGGCCGCGGCCGTCTACGCGATCGTGCGGGCACCAGAGGTGGGCTGGGGTTCGGTGTCGACGGTCGTCGGTCTCGGGGTCGCTGTCGTGCTGCTGGGCGCGTTCCTCGCGATCCAGGCCAAGCGCGGCAACCCGTTGATGCGGCTCGCCATCTTCCGCACCCCGAATCTGGCGGCGGCGAACATCGCTCAGCTACTCCTCGGCGCCGCCTGGATTCCCATGTGGTTCTTCCTCAACCTCTACCTGCAACAGGTGCTCGGGCTCGGCGCGTTCGCGAGCGGGTCGGCGTTGCTGCCCATGACCACGGTCATCATGCTGATCATGATCGTGGTGGCGCCCCGGCTGATGGCTCGGTTCGGCGCCAAGACGATGGTGGTCAGCGGCCTGGCCGTGCTGGCGCTCGGACTCGGCTGGCTGTCACTGGTTCGCCCGACCGGCACCTTCTTGGTCGACGTGCTGCCGGCGTCGCTGGTCACCGCCGCCGGCATGGCGCTCGCCTTCATCCCGTCCCTTGGCACCGCGATCTCGAGCGCCCGTCCTGAGGAAGGCGGGTTGGCGTCCGGCATCGTGAACACCAGCTACCAGGTCGGGTCCGCGCTCGGTCTCGCGGCCATGACGGCGCTCGCGAGTTCGCTGGGAGCCAACCAGGTCGATGACGCCGAAGCCCTCACCAGCGGGCTCTCCTCGGCGTTCGTCGGCGCCGCCGGCATCGCCGTCGTCGGGGCATTGGTCGCCGGCATGACGTTGCGCGGACAACGTTCCCGGCGGGCCGAGCCGGCGGCGTCGACCACCTGACCGCACGATCCACAGGAGACAGTCATGCGAAACCTAGCTCCACTCGATCCCGAGGACGCGCCGGGCAAGTCCCGGGAGCTGCTCGACGACCTCATCGGCCGACACGGCTCGGTCGGCGACATGGTCGCCACCATGGCCCATTCACCGGCCCTGCTCCAGGGATACCTCGACCTGTCCCGAGCGATGAAACGGGCCAAGTTGCCACGCCAGCTGAGCGAGAAGCTCTCCATCGCGGCGCAGGGCTGGATCGGGTGCGAGACCTGCATGGCCGCGCATACCGAGGCCGGCCGGGCGGCAGGGCTCAGCGAGACCGACATCGCGCTGGCCCGCGACGGCACCGCAACCGACCGCCGAGAGGCCGCCCTGGTCGCCTTCGCGTTGCGGGTTCTCGCCGAGCCGGCCTCGATCACGAGCGACGATGTCACGGAGCTGCGTCAGCATGGTTGGCACGACCCGGTCATCGCCGAGGTCGTCGGCCTGGTCACGCTCAACCTCATGACCGGTGCGTTCAACCTCGTCGCCGGCATCAAGCCGGCCACGGAGAGCGCCGCCGCCGGGTGACTCCGGACGATCGGACGCGGCGTGTAGCGTTACCCCTACCCCGTAGCGGCATGCGGGTCGGGTAGCGCGCACGCCGCCGCCGCCATAGCCTCTGCGATGGCGGATAGTAGACAACTGGCGAACACGGGTCGGAGGGACGCGATGACGGTCAGTGGTGCGTTCTTCCTGTTCGTGCTGATGGTGCTCGTCGTCGCCGGCGTCTACGGCCTCGCCTCGCTGGTCCGGCTGGGCAGAACGATGACCGAGGTGCGTCCGTTCCTGTCCGGGCACGAACCGGCCGAGCACGCCGTCTCCCGATACCACGTCCGCTGGTACGCGGTGACGATGATCTTCCTGGCGTTCGACATGGAGATGGTGTTCATGTACCCCTGGACGCTGGTCGTGGCGCAGGAAGGCACGACCGCTGTGGTGGAAATGTTCGTGTTCCTCGGGATTCTGTTCGCGGGCGTCACCTATGCGTGGCGGGAAGGCGCGCTGCGGTGGACCTGAGCGCACGGCTGCTGCGCCTCACCCCGCCCCGCCCGCTCGTGGTGGGCGCGCCGGGCGGCACAGCGGCACGACTCGCCGTCGAGCGCGCCGTGCGCGAGCGCGGGTGGCAACCGGCGATGAGCCCGGCCGAGGCGAACATCCTGGTCGTCGCCGGCCTGGCCGGGCACACACTCGAGGCTTGCGTGCGGCAGGTCTGGAACCTGGTTCCAGCGCCGCGCGCACGTGTGGACGTCGTCGGTCGGGAAGACGTGGCACGGCTACTCGACACGGCCCTGCGGGTTCTTGGTGACGTCGACCAGCAGCGTGCGGAGGCGACGCGGCCGCCAGACGCCGACACCGGCCATGTCGAAGCCGAGTCGCATCACGACGTGACTCCGGACGAGCACCACGGCGACCACGGGCACCACGGGCATGACATGGGCGGCATGGACATGCCCGGCAGCGTGCCGATGGCCGACCGCGCGGACGATCGGGACGGGCTCACGCTCGACCAACTGCACGTGCCGCTGGGGCCGGTGTTGCCGCTGTGGCCGGCCGGGCTCATCGTCCACACGCGACTGCAGGGGGACGTCGTCCAGCACGTGACCGTCGAGCGGCTCGGCGCCGGTGGCGGCTCGTTCTGGCGGCCGCCGGGCGACGACGGGCCCGATGTGCACCGGGCCGTGGCTCGGTGGCTGGACTCGAGTGCCCGACTGTTGGCGCTGGCCGGCTGGACGGACCAGTCGGTCGTGGCGATGCGACTGCGTGACGAGGCGTTGACCGGTGCGCCGGCCGCCGCGCTCCGTCGACCGCTGCACAGATGGGCCGGCCGCGTGCGCCGGTCGCGTACCCTGCGCTGGCTGCTCGCCGGGATCGGGTCCACACCGGACGATCCGACCACACCGGCCCTACTGGCCGGGGACGCGCTCACCCGGCTGCGGCGGTGGCTCGACTCGACCGAGAACGCGCTCGAGCAGCCACCCGCCCCACTCGCGGTTCCCGGCATGCGCGAGACACAGTGGACGATGGACGCGTTGCCAGAGCTGTTGGCAGGCGTCGAGTTGGCCGCCGCACGGCTCGTCGTGGCAAGCCTCGACCCCGACCTGGACGTCCTCTCGCGACACGAGGCGCACCATGGTTGAGCAGACCGCCTGGTGGGGCACCCTTCTACTGCCGGTCGTGCTGGCGGTCCTCGCGCTCGCGGCCGCCACGTTCGACGCCACCCTCGCGGCCAGATCGGCCGGCGGCGATCTGCGTGCGGCGGCCGCCGCACCGTTGCGGTCGGTGGCCGGGCTGTTGGTGCAGCAGCGGCGGCGAACGCTGGCGGCCGACACGCTGCTCTGGCGCGGCGCCGGAATCGTGTTGCTGGTCGCGGCGGTCATGGCGGCGCTGGTGACACCGCTCGGCCGGTGGGCGGTCGGCGACCTGTCGGTGGGCGTGGTGTGGTTCAACGCCATGGAGATCGTGGCGTGGGCTGCGGTGTGGCTCGCGGGCTGGGGCGGCAACTCGGCGTTCGCGCTGGTGGGTGGCTACCGGTTCGTCGCGCAGGGCCTGGCCTACGAACTGCCGCACATGTTCGTGCTGACCACGGTGGCGATCGGCGCCGGCTCGCTGCGGGTGGCCGACATCGTGGCCGCTCAGCAGGACCTGTGGTTCGTCGTGTGGATGCCGATCGCGTTCGTCGTCTACCTGGTTTCGGTGCTGGCGATGGCGTTCTTCCGGCCGTTCGACCAGCCGGTGGGCGGCGACATCGGCGGTGGCGCGCTGGCCGAGCTGTCCGGTGTGGACAGACTGGTGTTCGTGGCCGGGCGGTGGGTGCTGCTGGTGTCCGGCGCGGCGATGGCCGTGCCGTTGTTCCTCGGAGGCGGCTCGGGCCCGCTGCTGCCGGACTGGGCGTGGTCGTTGGTGAAGACGGCCGCGGTGCTGGCCGTGCTGGTGTGGGCGGGTCGCCGGGTGCCGACGGTCCGGATGGACCGGTTCACCGAGGTCGCCTGGATGGTGCTGATTCCCGCGACACTGCTGCAGGCGCTGTTCGTGTCCATTGTGGTCATCTAGGAGGTGGACAGGTTGCGGGAGATCGCGTTCTGGGTGTGCGCGGTGGGCGCGGTGGGCGCGGGCGTCGCGGTGTTCCGGGTCGACTCGATGGCACGCGCGACGTTCGCGCTCCTGGCGTCGTTCCTGTTCGCGGGCGCGACGGTGCTGCTGGTCGACCTGACCTATCTTGGCGTGCTCGTCATCCTGATGATGATCATGGAGATGGTCATCATGGTCGTCTTCATGCTGATGTACATGATGAACCCGGCCGGGTTGATGCCGATGACGATGGTGCACAACCAGAAGGGTTCGCTGGCCATCGCGATCGGCACGTTCGCCGCGCTCGCGGCCGGTGTCTACCTCGTCGACTGGCCCACCTCCCGGACCCCGCGCCCAGCCGACCCGACGATGCAGCTCGGCACCGCGCTGATGGGCCCGAACATGTTGACGATGATCGTGCTGGGCCTCGCGTTGTTCGCCACGATCATCGCCACGGTCGTGCTGGCGACCAGCCGGGGCCGCTACGAACGCTACGGACACCGACTCGACCGCGGACGACCCGACGATCCGGTGCGAGGAGGTCTGGGTCAGTGAGCAAGCGTGCGAGCGAACCCGTGTCACAGGGCGACCGCGAGCGGCTCCACCGAGCCTGCGAGGGGGTGTCATGAGTTTGCAGGACTATCTGTTGCTGGCCGCGGGGCTGTTCAGCGTCGGCCTCTACGGCGCCCTGTCCCAGCAGTCCATCGTGATGATCATGATGGGGCTCGAGCTCATGGTCAACGCGGTGATCGTCGGTGCCGCGGCGTTCTGGTACTTCACCACGCCCGACCGGCCCGACGGACAGGTCGTCGTGGTGCTCGCGGTGACCGCCATGGCGATCGAGATGGCGGCGGGCTTCGCGGTCACGACCGCTGTGTTCCGGGCCAGGGACGTGGACATGACCGACATGGCCGCGGACCTCAAGGACTGAGATGCTCTGGTTCCTCGTCGCGGTCCCGCTCCTGGCGGGTGGCCTGCTCCTGCTCACCGGCAGACGCGCCGACCGGCACGCGGCACCGGTCGCCGTCGCCGCCACGGTCGTGACGTTGGCGTTGTCGGTGGTCGCGGCCGTGCGCCGACCAGCCGTCTCGGCGTCCTATCTGGAAGGTGTGTCGTTCGAGCTGCGGGTCGACGGGCTGTCGGCGGTCATGGTGGTCACCGTGGTGGTCGTGCTGCTGGCCGTGCTGGTGTTCGCCGCCGGCGAGTTCGGCGGTGGGTCCGGCGCGGACGAGGCACGGGCGCGGTTCTTCGGGCTCATGCTGGTGTTCGCGGGCGCGATGCTGATCACGGTCACCGCCACGACGCTGCTCGCGCTGCTGATGGCGTGGGAGGTGATGGGCGCCGCGTCCTACGCGCTCATCGGGTTCTGGTGGCGGGAACCGCGGCGGGCAAGCTCTGGCACGGTGGCGTTCCTGACCACCCGGGGCGGCGACCTGGGTCTGTACCTGGCGGCCGGTGCCGCGTTGGCCGGAGGGGCCGACGGCCTCGGGTTGGGTGAGCTGTCGGGATTGCCGGACGGCTGGCGTGACGTGGTCGCGGCCGGCGTGGTGCTCGCCGCGCTCGGCAAGTCGGCGCAGCTGCCGTTCAGCTTCTGGCTGTCCCGTGCGATGGACGGCCCCAGCCCGGTGTCCGCGCTGCTGCACTCCGCGACGATGGTCGCGGCCGGCGGTTACCTGCTGCTGCGGCTGGAGCCGCTACTGGCCACCACGCCGTGGGCGGCGGCGCTGGCCGCCTGGGCCGGAGCGCTGACCGCGCTCCTGCTCGGTGCGGTCGCGGTGTCGCAACGGGACCTCAAGCAGCTGCTGGCCGCGTCGACCTGCGCGCAGGTCGGGTTCATCGTGCTCGCCGCCGGCACCGGAGGCGTGGCCGCGGGCAGTGGCCAACTTGTCGCGCACGCCCTCACCAAGAGCCTGCTGTTCCTGTGCGCCGGAGCGTGGTTGACCGCGTTGGGCACCAAGAGCCTGCCGGCACTGCGTGGCGTGGCCCGCCGCTATCCCGTCGTCGGCGTCACGTTCACGATCGGTGGCGTCGCGCTGGCCGGGATCCCGCCGCTGTCCATCTGGGCCACCAAGGACCACGTGCTCGCCGGCGCACTCCACGAGTCGACCCCGCTGTACCTCGTCAGCCTTGCCGCGGCCGCGCTCAGTGCCGCTTACGCCGGGCGGGCCGTCGCGCTGGTCTGGTCCCGCCCTGCCACCACCGAGGCCGAGTGGGAGCCGGAACAACCCGGCACCGGGCGGGTGACCTTCTGGCAACGTGCCGCCCTTCCACCGCTCGCCGCGGGCGCCGCGTTGCTCGGCGTGCTGGCTGTTCCCGCGGTATGGCAAGGGCTTGCCGATGTCGTGTCTCCTGCTGCCGAGATGGGTCCGGCGTGGTGGGAGCTGCTCGTGTCCGGAGCGGTGGCCCTCGCGGTGGCGGGTGCCGCCGCAACGGTCGTCGGCCGCGGTGGCGATGTGCCGACATACCGGTGGCCGCGGAACTGGCTCGGCCTGGAGTTCCTCGCGCGGACCCTTGTCGCGCAACCGATGCGCGCCACCGCCGCCAGTCTCGCCCGGTTCGACGACCAGGCAGTGGACGGGGGTGTGCGGGCAACCGCCGCGGTGAGCACCGCGTTCGCCCGCATGGTCGACGCGCGGATCGAGTGGTCGGTCGACGGGTTCGTCCGAGCGATCGGCAGGGGCTTCCGCGGCCTGGGTCGGTTGGCGCGCCGGCCGCAGACCGGTCAGCTCCACCACTACTACGCGCAGGCGGTGGTCGCGCTGGCCGCGCTCGCCGTCCTGCTGCTCGTGCTCGGATGAGCGTCGGATCGGACGTGAGGTGAACGTGCTCAGCATCGTGGTGTTCCTGCCGTTGGCGGTCGCGGCCGTCCTACTGGCCGTGCCCAGGTTCAGCGACGCGGCGGTGCGCTGGATCTGGATCATCGCCAGCACCGTTGAGCTGGCACTCGTCGTCGCACTCTGGATCGGCTACGACGCGGGCGCCGGGTACGACTACGAGGTGAACCAGCGGTGGATCCCCAGCGTCAGCTCGGGTTACCACCTCGGCGTGGACGGCCTGAGCCTGCCGCTGGTCGCGTTGACCGCCGTGCTCTTCCTGGCCTGCGCGATCTACTCGCTGCGCCAGACCGAGCGAGTGCGCTCGTTCGCGGCGCTGTTCCTGTTCCTCGAGACCGTGTGCCTCGGCGTGTTCGTGTCGCTGGACCTGATCCTGTTCTTCGTCTTCTTCGACCTGTCCATCGTGGGCATGTACTTCGTGATCGCCGGCTGGGGACATCGGAACGCGGCCAGGGCGGCGCTGCAGTTCTTCCTCTACACCTTCCTCGGCTCACTGGTCCTGCTGCTGGGCTTCATCGGCCTCTACCTCGCCGCCGAGCCCCATACGTTCGACATGGTGCTGCTCGCCGAGCAGAACCCGCTTGCCGGCCAGGGGACCGCCGCGACGCTGGTGCTGCTCGCGCTGTTCGTGGGTCTCGCCATCAAGACGCCGACCGTGCCGTTCCACACGTGGCTCCCGCCGGCACACACCGAGGCCCCGGCCGCCGGCTCGGCGATCCTGGCCGGCGTGCTGCTGAAACTGGGCACCTACGGCTTCGTGCGTATCGCGATGCCCATGCTGCCCGACACCTGGCGCGACTGGGCGCCGGTGATCATCATCGTGGGCGTGGTCAGCGTGCTGTACGGCGCGTTGGTCGCGCTGGCACAGCAGGACTTCAAACGGATGATCGCCTACACGTCGGTCAACCACATGGGTTACATCATTCTCGCCGTCGGCGCCGCCGGTGTCGTGTCCACTTCGGACACCCAGGCGCACGACCTCGCGGTCACCGGCGCCATGACCCAGATGGTCAGCCACGGACTGATCACCGGCGCCCTGTTCCTGCTCGCCGGCGTGCTCTACGAACGAGGCGGCACCTACGATCTCGGCGCCTACGGCGGGCTCGCCGCCAGCGCCCCGCGCTTCGCCGGCCTGACCGCGATCGCCGCGTTCGCCTCCCTCGGCCTCCCCGGCTTCTCCGGGTTCATCGCCGAGTTCCAGATCTTCACCGGGTCACTGCCGGGCGCGCCGGTCGCCACCGCGCTCGCGTTCCTCGGCATCCTCATCTCCGCGGCGCTGTTCCTGCGCGCCTACCAGCGACTGTTCCTCGGCCCACCGCGACCGGCCCTGGCCGGCGTCGCCGATCTGCGCGTCACCGAGACGCTCTCGATCGCACCGCTGATGGTCCTCGCGGTCGTCATCGGCCTGTTTCCCCGGTTCCTTCTGGACCTCGTAGAGCCGGCCGCCCGAGTTCTCGGCACCCTCGTGAGCCGGTGAAATGAACACGGACATGAACGCGATGATGGCGCAGGAACTGGGCCGGCTGCTGCCCGAGCTGTTCCTCGCCGGCGCCGCCGTGCTCGGGCTGCTGCTCGGGTCCTTCCTGCCCCGCGGCCGCCAATGGCTGGTTCGCGTGCTGGCGCTGGCCGCCTCCGTCGCCGGCCTCGTGTCCACAGTGGTCGGATGGTCCCGCGAGAACATGACGGTGTTCGAGGACAGCTACGCCGTCGACACCGCGACGAACGCGACCCGCGCGGTCGTGCTCGTGTCGGTACTGTTGGTGCTGGGCATGGCCACCACCCAGATCCACGGCCAGGCACGAGAAACCGAGTTCGTCGTCCTGCTGCTGCTCGGCGCGCTCGGCGCGGTGCTGCTCGCCGGCGCGAACGACATCCTTCTGCTCGCGGCCGCCTACCTGCTCGCCAGCGTGCCGCTCTACGCGCTCATCGGGTTCGCCAAGGACGCTCCGGGAACCGAGGCCAGCCTCAAGTTCTACCTCCTCGGCGCGCTCCTCGGCACGACGATGCTGTTCGGCGTCATGCTGCTGTCAGGGGTCGGCGGCGGCACCGACTACCCCATGTTGCGGGACGCCCTGCCCGACGCGCCGGTCGCCGCCGTCGCGGTCGGCGTCATCGCGCTGCTCGGCGGTCTGCTGTTCAAGGCGGGCGCCGTGCCGGCGCAGTTCTGGGTTCCCGACGTCACCGAAGGCGCACGCCCCGCAGTCGGCGCGATCGTCACCACCATCCCCAAGATCGGCGCCGCGGTCGCCCTCTACCGATTCGTGGCCGTCCCGCTCGGCGCCACCGACCTGGACTGGCCGCTGCTGATCGCGGTGATCGCCGCAGCAACCATGACGCTCGGCAACCTCGCCGCGTTCTTCCAGACCAACGTCCGGCGGTTGCTCGCCTACTCGACCATCAGCCAGATCGGCTACCTCCTGATGGCCGTCGCCGCCGCGGGACGAGCCACTCTCGCCCTGCCCAGCCTGCTGTACTACCTCGCCGCCTACGCCGTCACCAACCTCGGCGCGTTCGCCGTAGTCAGCGCGCTCCCCCGGGCCACCACACTCGACGACTACGTCGGCCTGCGCCGCCACCGCCCCTGGCTCGCACTCAGCCTCGTCGTGTGCCTGCTCGGACTGGTCGGCACCCCACCGACCGGCGTGTTCGCCGGCAAGCTCACCGTCTTCACCGCCGCCCTCGACGCGGGCCTCGGCTGGCTCGTGGTCGTCGCGGCCGTCAACACCGTGGCCAGCGTCTTCTACTACCTCCGCTGGATCGCGCCCGCGATGCGCACCGGTTCTGACATCGGCACCATGGACCGCCCGGCCGTGCTCACGGCCTACGTCGCCGCGCCGGCCTCCGTCGCCATCGGTCTGCTCGCCGGTCCCGCACTGGCCCTCGTCGACAACGGCCTCATGGCGGGATGACGCCTCGGGTCGACTCCTGAGCTGATATGGAGGGCACGTTTGTCAGTGGGCATGTGGTATTTGGCCTGATTTGCTGGCGACCGTGGTCCTCCAGGGAGGCGCGTTCGCCGGCTACATCGCGGCGTCACCCTCGGCGCTCCGGTGTGGACACTTACGTGTAGCGCGCCGCTGCTGCCGGCGCCGTGGCGCCGCCCGTGTCCGCGTCCTGCAGGCGCGTCCTGGCAAACCAGCCCGACGCCGAGCACCGCCGTGCGCTGTTCGCACTGCTCCAGTGGTAGCTCAGACCTGACTGTCCTCATCGGACATCGCGTCGCTGCCAGGAAGTTGCGGTGGCCATTCCATCAAGCCGTCGCAGACAGCGACACCGGCCTCAGACGCCATGCCGGTGGAGTCTTCGTTGCATCCGCTGGAGATTGGGGTTCAGGCAATCCAGCTTTCGCCATGGTGCTTTCGTGGCGGCGCACAGGGGTGTCGGTCATGCCGATCACGCTAGGAAGGTGCCGGGTGCGGCTCCGGCCAGCCGAGGGTTAGGCGAGGGCAAAATCCGCGCGGACCGGTGGTGCGGGCCGGTTTCGGTCCACAGTGGAGAACACACGCGACCGGTCACGGTTCCTGCTGGTCAGCGTTTGACCCGACCCCGAATCGCCAGAACGGTCAACACGAGCAGCGAGGGCTCGAGGAGGCGGGCGGCCATGTCGATGTAGGTACCGGCGACGGTGAGCTGAGTCTCCGCGGAACGGAAGATGACGGCCTTGAGTACCACCGGGACCGCAGTCCCCACCCGCTCGCCGGTGATCCGCTCGCCCCACGGCGGCAGGACCGCAGGTGGCGTGTCGGTGCGCAGGACGATCTCACCGTTCGCGCGCGGTGTCCCCGTGGTGACCGGCCCAGGACCCTTCGCGGGCAACCCGAACAGCAGCATCGCGACCACGGTCACTGTCATCGCGACCAACAACGACACCAACGCCCGCGACGCGCGCAACCCGTAACCCGCCAGCAACCAGTACGCGGTGAGCAGCAAACGCTCCCCGCTGGTGGCGCCTGGGTCGTGGCGGCGCATGTCCATCTCGCCGTAGTAGAAGTCCGCCGCGCCCGGTGCGTCGCCACGATCCTCGAGCGCCTTCCGCACCGACCGGTACAGGCCTGTCAACGACCACGCACCGGGCACCGGCGAAGCCGAATCAGGAGCCGGTGCCCACCCCGCACCGAATCCCCCGTGCTCAGTACGCCAGTAGTGCTCCTCGGCCAACGTGCGCCTCCGCGACCACCACACCGGCAACCACTTTCTACGACGTCCCGACGGTGGCCGCGCGAAACTGATGTCACCCTCCAGACGCAGCTGATCCAAGTGAAACGCGCCAGAGAACGCACACTCCGACAGATCAACATTGCCGAGCACCAGATTGGCGGCATCAACCCCGCGAATCGACGTCACCCGCACCCCACTCGCGCGTCCTGCCAGCGGCTCTTCGTCGAGCGTCGTGGGCAGCCAGTATTTCTCGCGGGATGGCGTACGGAAAGGAGCAGAGTAGGCGATGATGGCGACCGGCTCACCGAAGAACGCATCGGTCACATCGACTGCCGCGTACCGAGCTTGCACCGTGGAGGTGGCCAACCACCGCGTATGTGTGCAATCGAGTCCGGCGGCCGCGACCTGAACGGTCATCCGCTCGGAAAAAGTAGCATCCACCAGAACCACCACGCCACCGCACACCAGCGGTCCCAGCACTCCGGCCGCACCGAACGTCGCCCCGTTGAAGCTGACGTCCCCGGTGAACCGCGCGTACTCGAACAAGGGCCCCTGGGCGAACCGCACCCCGTCGAACTTGGCGTCCTCGGTGAATTGCGTCCTGCTGAACATGGCGCTCCTGGCGAACCGGGCCTCCTTGAAATAAGCGCCCCTGGCAAACTGCACAAGCTGAAACTCGGCGTATTTGTCGAACTGTACTCCTTCGAACCAGGCGCTCCCGGTGAACTGCGCCATGTTGAAAGACGCGCTCCCGGCGAACCGCACTCTTCCGAACCAGGCGCGTCCGGTGAACTGCGCATCTTCGAACCTGGCGTTCCCCTCGAACTGCGCAAAGCCGAACGAGGCACCGTTGGCGAACCGCGCATACCCGAACGCGGAGTCGTGGGCGAACAGCGCCTGGTCGAACCAGCCGCCCTCGGTGAACTGCGCTCTGCCGAACGAGGCCAGCTCGCTGAACTGCGCCTTGCCGAACATGGCACCCTTCGCGAACTGTGTCCCGTTGAACCGTACGCTTTTGGCGAACTGTGCCCCACGGAACCATGCGCCCGCGGTGAACCGCGCATCCTCGAACACGGCGTTCTCGGTGAACCGCACTCCGTCGAACCTGGCGTTCCCGGTGAATATCGCCTTGACCAGCATGACTTCACCGAGCACAGGACGATATTCGGAGTCTCTCACGGCGCCCAGCAATTCGTTCAACAAGGCTTCGGTGAGTGTGGTCCCACGATGGTCCAGTGATGAGCCGGGGTGAAGTGTGGACACGTATTCGGCCCGCTGCTGATCATCGAGATGTGCCAGGCATTTCGCGAACGGACGAACCGTTATCGCTCGGCACCCGACCGGATCCACGACGGGGACTGCTCCTTCCCCGCAGTGATCCCACTCAGGCACTGTTTCCCACGTAGATTCTGTCTCAGCAGACAAAGGTCGCTCTCCCCCAGGAGCCGTAACCGCACACCCCGACCCACAAACCATAGTCCGGCAGGACATGGCTTGCCTCGCCGTGCACGGCAGGCGCAGTCAACCCGCTGATCAAGTCGGTAACCGACTACCTCGGGGTCAACCACGAGACGTTGCGTAACTGGATCCGGATCGACGACGCACAACGCACCGGATCACAGGCCGCCGCTCCCGCGCTACGGTGTGAAGCAGTTGTGCCAGGTGCTCGGGATCGCCCGGTCCAGCTACTATCACTGGCGCGCCACCGCACTCAATCGCGCGGCCCGCGCCGCGGCCGACGCCCGCCTGTTGGCCCGTGTCCGCGCCGTCCGCCGCGACTCCGCCGGCATCTACGGCGTCCCGCGGATTATCGGTGAACTGCGCGCGACTAGCGACCACGGGTCCCAATGCAGCGCCCGTGTGTTCGCGGACGCCTGCCGGGCTGGGGTCACCCGGTCCATGGGTGCGGTCGGCAGCTCAGCGGACGATGCCCCCGCCGAAAGCCTCAACGCATCCTTGTGTACGCGCTGACGAAGTCCGCCGTGAGCACCGGTAGCGTCGCGGAAGCGGAGGAGGCCGTGCGGCTGGTCGTCCGGCTGCTCGCCGCGACCCCGCTGGGCAGTGCGAACCGCGCGCTTCACGTGACGAACGCGGGCCTTGCGTATCGGGCTCTGTACGAAATCACCGGCGACGAAGCGGCGCTGGACGCCGCATTGAGGCCGTGGCAGGAGGCCGCCACGGCGAGGACGGTGGTGACGTACGAGCGTATGAACGCGGCCATCCACCGGGCGGTGTTCGCCAACTGGATCGCCCCGGTTCGTCCAGGGCCCTCGACGGATTCCACGGCCGAGACACAACTCCGTGACGGAAGCCCGTCCGAAACCAAGATCATCCAGTGGCCGGCCTGCGGGACGACGGCAGCAGCGGAATGATCGGCTCGAAGCCGAGGTCATCGGCGCTGAAGCCGTCCCGCAGGCTGGACGGGGCGGTGAACGCGTCCGGTGGCATCATGGTGTAGGCAAGTCCGTGAGGACCCGAGCGGACCCATTTCTTTCGCATACAACGACAGCACGATCTCATCCACTTCGGCGAGCCACCGTTGCTGCTTCTTCACGATCTGCGGTTCGACGTGCTCTCCCGGTCCCGTGGCACGTTTCCGACCGGGTACCGTTCCGCACGTTCGTCGACTCACAGTTCCCGTCGGCCTGGTTCTTCTCGTGCCCGAGGTGCTCGGTCATCTCCTGGTCAAGGGCGGTTTCCGGCACATTTTCGTTGAACAGTCCTACGAGACACCCTTAGGAGAACGGCGGGGCAGCGGTGGGGTCCTCGACGGGTGGTTCGTCCTCGATGACGTTGTTGTAACGCAACGCCTTGTAGTCGCCGTTCGGGTGACTGTCCAGGCTGGCATCGTTGATGTTGGCCGTGCGGTGCTTTACCGGAGTAGCGCCGAACGAGTAGTACTCGAAGTTGCCCTTGTCATCGATCCACTTGTGAAAGATGAACACGTGGTCTTCGAGCGAGTTGAGGATGTCTCCGGCCCTCAGGTCGACGCGGTTGATCTCGTGTGAGTAGCTGGGCAGTGTCCACGTGCTCGCGCTCCAGCTGAGATGCCATGCCATCGAGACGTAACCGGAGCAGTCGCGACGGTATTTGGGCCCGGTGCCTGGTCCGGGTGACCAGCCACTCTGGTCATACGGCCCGGGCTGGTGATCGACCCAGTACTGCGCGCGATCGATGATCTCCGACCTGCTGATCTTCAGCTCGTCTTTGGCGTCGCACTTGCTGCCATCGGGCTTCGCGCAGGAGAGGCCGGTGTGGTCGATCTGGTTCACCGGGTCGTTCGCGGCGTAGGCGTAGCGGTTGAGGCCGATCGTGTCCTCGCCGTCGATGGTGGGGTCGGGCGAGATGAACCGGCCGAGCTGCGGGTCGTAGTAGCGGGCATTGAGGTACACCAGTCCGGTTGTGTCCTGGCGTTTGGCGGTGAAGCCGCGAGACTCGAAGGGCAGCGGCCCGCCGGTCGACGCTATCTCGCCGAAGGGTCGGTACTTCTTGCGGTGGACCTCGACGCCCGCCGCGTCGGTCTCGGCCTGGATCGAGCCCTGGTGGTCGGTGTGCACCCAGTACTTCGTCCCGCCGTCGACCCTGGCCACCGGCGTCCCCTCGATCGAGATGTACTTGGTGGTCGTGCCGGCGGTGACATCGACCTCGTAGTCGACGCCGAGGTAGCGGCGGGTGACCGTGCCCTCGATCTGCTGGAGGCGGGCGCCGTCAGCGTCATAGGCGAACGTCGAGGTGACGCCGTTCTTGGCGACCGAGGCCAGCAGCCCGTCACCGTTCCAGGTCAGGGTGCGGCCGGCGCCGGAGGTCATGTTGCCCGCCGCGTCGTAGGTGTACCTGTTCGAGCCGGCGGTGGTCACCGCGTGCGGGTGCGCCGCGTCGTAGGAGTAGTCACCGATCCTGGAGTTCGCGGCGATGTTGCCGGACGCGTCGAAGGACAGCGACTGGTTGTTCGCCGTGTTGGCGCCGTTGGTCGCGCTGGTCAGCTGGTCGGCCTCGTCGTAGGCGTAGGTCCAGCTCTCGTCGGCGAACGGGCTGGCGACCTTCGTGATCTTGCCCGTGGCGTCCCGCGTGAACGTGTTGTCCTGGACCGTCGTGGCGCCCGACATCGTCTTGATGCCGGTGAGCCAACCGCGTTGCGCGTCGTGCGGGCGGGTGGACACGGTGCCGTTGGCGTTGTCGATCCTGGTCACCTTGCCCTCGGCGTTGTAGGTCACCGAGGTGACGTAGCCGGGGATCGACGCGAGCCGGCCCGCGCTGTCGTAGCGCAGCGGCGCCGCCGGGGTGCCCTCCGTGTCACCGTCGGGATAAGTGGTCCACAGCTTTCGGTCGCCCGCGTCAAAGCCGTACCGGAACTCGTAGGCCGTGCCGTTCACGGTGCGCACGGTCTTGACGACATGGCCTAGAGCGTCGTAGTCGAACGTCCTGGTGCCGGCCGCGTCGGTGTTCGAGGTGACCTTGCCGATGTTGTGGTAGCCGGCGCGGACTTCGTCGTAGGCCCAGGACACGGTCACGGCGGACACGGTGCCGGCGTTGGAGGTCTTGCTCGTCTTGCGGCCCAGCGCGTCGTTGGTGATGGTCGTGCGCTGGTTCTTGGCGTCGGTCTGCGCGGTCGGCCAGCCCGCGTCGTCCCACTCGTAGGTGGTGGCGCCCGCGTCCGGATCGTCCACCTTCGTGTTACGCCCGAACGAGTCCGTCGTGTACGTGATGACGTACCCGGACGGGTCGGTCGACTTCGCGAGGTTGCCGCGCAAGTCGTAGACGTACCGTGCGGTCCTGGTCTGGCCGTCGACCGTCTGCTCACGCGCGACGCGCTTGCCGTACGCGTCCGTGCGGTCGGTCGTGACGTGGCCGCTCTCGTCGGTGTCGGTCGTCGACCACAGGCCGTAGCTCTTGGTCTGGGTCGCGCCACCCGGCAGCGTGGTCTTGGTCAACCGGTCGAGTGCGTCGTAGGCGGTGGTCGTCGGGTAGGTCGTCGGCTGCGCCTGACCGGCCACCCAGTAGTAGGGGGCGGTCTTCGACGCGACCTGGCCGCGCGCGTTGTACGCCGTGTCGACGTAGATGTCGCCGGTCGCGGCGTTCGGGCCCTTCTGGGCGGTGCGGTAGGGACGCTGCAGTCCGTCGACGTAGCGACGGCTCCACTGTGGACTGCCCGTGCCGTCCGCGGCGGGCTTCTCGATCTGCTCGTACTGCGTCGCCGGGTTGCCGACGTTCACCCACTGGTGGCGTTCGAACTTGCCGTCGGCCTGTGTCGTCTCGACCGGCCGGCACAGCGCGTCGTAGGTGACCGTGGTCGGCCGGCCGTTCAGGTCGTTCACCCGCGTCGGCGTGCCGCAGACGACGTTCCAGGTCGCGGTGACCGGCTGGGACAGCGCATTGGTCTCCGAGGTCTGGAACACGTGGTAGATCGGGTCGTAGCCGAGCGTGGTGCGCGCGCCGACCGGGTTGATCTCCGCGGTGAGGTTGCCCCAGGCGTCGTACTCCTTGCCGGTCTCGACGAACGCGTCCTTGGTCGAGAGCCACCGCCCTGACCTCGTCTCGAGGCCGGCCGCCGGCGCCTGGTTCCACGTCGTGGCGCCGTCGTAGTTGGTGCGGGTCTCGCTGAGCCTGGTCCCGCCGGTGCCGACGCCGGCGACGATTTTCACCGCGGCGGGCTTGTTCACGATGTAGGCGGCCGTGTTGGGCACGAACGTGGTCACCGTCGTGCGCTCGTCGCCCGTCTGCTCGTTGTCACCGTGCTCGACCTGCTTCACCACCTCGCCGTAGGCGTTGTACTCCCGCGTCGTGTAGGTGCGCCTACAGTCCGCGCCGGGGCAGGCCGCACCGGTGTTGGCGTACGTGTTCTCCCATTTGCCGGTCGACAACACCGTCCTCGGCACGGTCGTGCCGTTGGTGGTGTATTCGGTGACCGTCGAGCTGAGCAGCGTGCCGTCACCGGCGTGCTTCTCGACGCGTTCCGGCTGACCGATCGCGGCGAGGTCCTGGCGGAACGTCGTGTCGACGTACGGGCACGCCGTCTCGCCCGCGTTGCAGGGCTTGGTCTCCTTCTGCGTGCGGAACCCGAGGAACGTGCGCTCCGGGTGGTGGTACGACCCGCCCGAGTAGCGGTAGCTCGTGGTCGCGGCGGCGCCCGGGCCGGCGTCGTCGGTCACCGCCGACACGGTCTGCGACAGCGGCGGGTTGTTCGTGTTCGCCCATGCGGAGGACGGCGTGTAGCCCACCGTCGTCGTGGCGCCCCACTCGTTGGTGCGGGAGGTCAGCACGTCGGTCGCCGCGCCGCCCATATTCCAGATGTGCCGGCCCTTGTTGAGACCGAAGTTGGTGTTGTAAAGCTGCACCATCTCCGTGCGCATGTCGCCGTTGACGTCCATCTCGAGGAACTCGGCGGTGCAGGAACCCTTGCTGCAGCTATAGGAACCCATCGCCGGGTCACTCGCGCCGGGCGCGAAGCCGGTGCCGGTGGACAGCCAGATGCGCCGCTGGGTCGACAGCCCGAAGCAGCACGGGACGAGCTCGACGATGTCCATCCTGCGGTCGCCGTTGACGTCCATCACGAGCTGCTTCGACGCCGTGCTGTACGTCATGGCCGTGTCGGTGGCGCCCAGCTTGTAGCCGTAGCCGGTGGAGAGCCAGGTCCTGCGGGTGTAGGTGCCGAAGCTCGGGTAGAGCTCGACCATGTCGGTCTTGTCGTCGTCGTTGACGTCCAGCATCAGGAAGCGGCTGCCGGCGCCCTCGGCGTCCGGCGTGCTCCAGGAGATGCCGCTGTCGGTCGCTCCCGAGGCGAAGCCGGTGCCGGTCGACAACCAGATGTGCCGCCCGCCAGCGCCGAACAACGCGGCGTAGACCTCGACCATGTCCGACCGGCCGTCACCGTTCACGTCGGCGGCAAGGAACTGTCGGTCGGCGTTGTAGGTGATGCCGGCATCGTTGGAGGCGAGCGTGAACGTGGTGCCGTTCGACAGCCACGTGGCGCGGCAGTAGTTGACCGGGAAGATGCCGCACGAGTACAGCTCGAGGACGTCGGTCTTCCCGTCGCCGTTGATGTCCATCGGGAGGAAGCGGGAGTACTCGTCGTTGCGGCCCTGGGACGCGCCCTCCGAGCCGAGCGTGAAGCCGGCGCCGTTGGACACCCACAGTCGCCGCCCCATGCCGAGGCCGTAGGGGTAGAACTCGACGAGGTCGGACCTGCCGTCGCCGGTGAAGTCACCAGGCAGGAACCGCGTGTTCGTGTTCAACGTCATCGCGCCCTCGGCAGAGGCCAGGGTGAAGTCGGTGCCGTTGGACAGCCAGGTCTTGCGTTGGTAGGTCCCGAAGTTCGGCCACACCTCAAGCATGTCGGTCTTGCCGTCGCCGTTGACGTCCATCGGGAGGTACTTGGCGTCTGTGCTGTTGCCGGTGGCGGCCGTGTTGTCGTTCCCGGAGACGAACGCGGGGGCGCCGGCCTGGTAGGTGGCGGTGACGGCGGGCAGCGCGGTGCCGCCGGTGACGGTGCCGGTGGCGTCGAGCACGGCGTCGGTGCCGAACTGCTGCACGCTCGCCAGCAGCGAGCGGCCCGTCGCGTCACTGGTGGCGTAGGTCAGCTTGTACGCGCGGACCCGGCTGCCGCTCACGGTCACGTCGACGGTCTTGATGCGCCCGAGGACGGTCGTGAGGCCCCCGTTGCCCATCGCCTCGAGGTCGGTGTCGGTGCGTGCCTCGTAGTGGAACTTGATCGTGGTTCCGTTGTAGGTGACCGAGTCGAGGTACTCCCAGCAGCACCCGAACTGGTTGGCCGCCCAGTTGTAGGAGACGACGTTGTTCTTGGTGTCGATGACCTGGTTGAGGCCCCACCGGTAGACGAGGTCGGTCGCGGAGGACAGGACCGGCGCGTAGACGCGCCTGACGCCGTCCTTCGCGGTCAAGGTCCACCGGCTGCCGGCGCCGGCGCCGGTCAGCGCGAACTTGCTAAAGGACTCGTTCTTGCTCGAGTAGGTACCACCCGAGGTACAGCTCGGGCTCACACTGCCGGTGGCACAGGGCACGAGCTCTTCGTCGTCCAGGAGGTAGACGTCCGAGTCGTCGTACCTGGGAGCGCCCTTGCCAGTGCTGGCCCGCTCGATCTCGCTCAGGCCGCTCAACGTCCATCCGACCCCGGCCAACCCGTTGCGGGCCGACGAATCGTAGGCCAGCGAGAGCTGCGGGGTGATGTCGCGGAAGGCCGGGACACGGATCGCGATGTCGTCGGTGAACGTGCCGTTCCCGTCGACCCGCCACGACTTGTCCGGGATCTGCGGCTCCGGCGTCTTGGCGATGTCGGCGAGCGGACTGCGCTCCTTGTCCTTCTGGCTGTCGGCGGGAGCGGTCACCGCCCCCGCCGTGCTCACACTGCTGGCGACCAGAACAACGGCGACGAAGAATCCGCGCAGCGCGCGACCGACTCCTACCGACCTCATGGGCCCGACACCTCGGCACTCGGAGTGGACGGGCACACCGTCCAGGCGACTGCGCCGTCCGGCCCCGATTCCGTCGGCTTGAACGGAACCGACAATACGTGGCAGATCTTGCAATCGGAAGAGTCTGCGTCACCGCGGGCTTACGGACCGCTACCTCGCCCGCGACCTCCCGGCCACACTCGGTCAACCTCCGGAGCCGCTGAGGGACTGTCTGAGTAACGGTGGATCTGGTCTTGGTCGACACGCCGAGGCCGACGACCAGGAACGGCTCCGCGTCGAGTCGGCCGCCGTGCTGGATCGTGATCCGGACGGAGTGCAGAAGCTCGGCCACGATGAACAGGACCAGCGTCTTGTCGAGAATGGTCAGCACAACAGGCAGCTCGACCTGCTGGCCGCGGCACCAGGCCAACGGGCGGTGAGCGGGCCAGGCGGTCACTGCTCGCCGTGCGGGACCAGGCCGCACTCGTAGGCGAGGATCACCGCCTGCACGCGGTCGCGCAGGGCGAGCTTCGCGAAGACCCGCCCGATGTGGGTCCGCACCGTGCCGGGGGACAGGTGCAGGTCCTGCGCGATCTCGTCGTTCGACCGACCGCGCGCGATCAAGGTGAATACCTCGCGCTCGCGCGCGGTGAGGGCGGCCAGCCGCTCGGGCCGGTGTGCCGGGGCCGGTGTGCCGTCGAGGAAGTGGGCGATGAGGCGGCGGGTGACGCTGGGCGCGGTGACGGCCTCGCCGGACGCGACGGCTCGCACGGCGGAGAGCAGGTCGTCGGTGAGCGCGTCCTTGAGGAGGAAGCCGCTGGCGCCGGCCCGCAGCGCGGCGTACACGTACTCGTCGAGATCGAAGGTGGTCAGGATGAGGACCCGGGGTGGCGTGCCGCCGGGCAGCGCCTGGATGCGCCGGGTGGCCTCGACGCCGTCCATGCCCGGCATGCGCACGTCCATCAGGACCACGTCCGGTCGGGTGCGCGCGACCACCGTCACGGCGGTCGCGCCGTCGGGCGCCGCACCGACGACGTCGATGTCGTCGGTCTCGTCGAAGATGATGCGGAACGCGGTACGCAGCAGCGCTTGGTCGTCGACGAGCACGACCCGGATACGCCCGGCGGCGGCGCTCACGCGTGGCCGCCGATCGGTTCGGGTTGGGCGCGGTCCGTTGGCGCGATGGGTAGCCGTGCCCGGACGGTGAAGCCGCCGGCCGGCTCGGGCCCGACCGTCAGCGCGCCGCCGAGCAGGCTCACTCGTTCGGCGATGCCGCGCAGCCCGTTGCCGTGCTCGGTCGGCGAACCGGCGCGGCTGCCGGCGCCGTCGTCGGTGACCTCGACGTCCACGTACTCGGTGTGAACGGCCAGGCGGACCCTGGCCTCGGCGCCGGCGCCGGCGTGCTTGACGGTGTTGGTGAGGGCCTCCTGCACGATCCGGTACGCGGACAGGTCGACCACGGCCGGCAGGTCCCCCGGCTCGCCGTCGACGGCGAGGTGGACCGGAGTGCCGGCGGCGCGGACCCGGTCGGCCAGCGCGGGGAGCGCGACGATTCCGGGTGGCGGGGCGAGATCCTGGTCCTGGCTGGGTCCGAACGCGCCGACGAGGCGGCGCATCTCGGACAGCGAGTCCCGTCCGACGGTGACGACCTCGCGCATGGCCTGGGTGCTGCGTTCCGGGTGCCGACGTTGGGCGGCCATCGCGGCCTGGGCCTGAGCGACGATCATCGACAGGCCGTGCGCCGTCACGTCGTGCAGCTCGCGGCTGAGCCGGGCGCGTTCGGCGGCGGTGGCCAGCGCGACGCGTTGGTGCTGTTCGCGTTCCAGGTCGGCGGCGCGCTGTTGCAGGGTTCGCAGGTGCGCCCTGCGGGTGCGTTGGCCGTCGCCGAGCGCGAAGGCGAGCGCCACCGCGAGCAGCACACTCAACCCCGGTCTGACGAACTTCTCCTGGATCTCCGAGAAGCTCGCCATGGGCTGTGTGGGCCGCACACCTTCCGGCTGCTGCGCACCCTTGGCCGGCGTCGGCATGCCGACGGCCACTCGCGGTGCCGGGGGCACCTCAGCATCGGCGATCATCGGGTTGATGATGTTGACCGCGAGCTCGGCGACCAGGATGACCGCGAGGGCGGCCATGGAGATCCGCCGTGAGCGGGTGCGGCTGGCCAGTGTGTAGAGCGTGATCGGCACGGCGAGCTCGAGCAGCGTGGGGAACCCGACCCGCGGACCGGTCGAGTCGAAGGCGAGCTGGTGCGCCGTGGCGCCGACAATGGCCAGCACAAGCGCCAGCAGCGGCCAGCGGTGCTGGATGAGCAGACCGGCGACCATCACCGCGCTGAAGATCCACCACACCCGCACCACGTGGTCCGCCACCGCCGGTGTCCCGCGCGGCGCCGAGAGGAACACCAGGACGAGCGCCACGGCCGCGTTGAGCAGGTAGCCGCGCCCGGCACGAAGGAAGCGACGCAGGTCAGTGGCGCGGGGCATGGCTCGATCGTAGGCAGCGATCCGGCGGGGCACATCAGACTCCGCTCGTACCCGGCGTACGAGCAGGCTCGTACCACCTGGGATGAACATCGGATCGTGCGCAGACGACACCGGCCCGGGCCCCGCGCAACGATGTGAGCCATGAGGAAACTTCTTCGGTACGGGGCGGCGAGCGTTCTGCTCACGGTGCTCGCCGGCTGTGGCTCGGGCGGCGGCAACTCGTCGAAATCCGCGTCCGCGTCGGCCGGGACGATGAGCGACGAGCAGATCCTGGACATCGGCCGGGAGTACGCGCAGTGCCTGCGCGACCACGGCCTGACCATCGGCGAGGCGACCGTCCAGGACGGCAGGCTCAACGTGCCGTTCGTCGTGCCCGACGGCCAGCAGGGCACGCCCGCGCCGCCCGAAATTCCCGCGAACTGTCAGTCCATTGTGGACCGTCTGCCGGACGGGGCCCTGAGCCGCGCGCCGGTGCGGGCCGAGGACATCCCGAAGATAGAGCGGTTCTCCCGGTGTGTGCGGGAGAACGGGATTCCGGACTGGCCCGACCCGAGGGCGGACGGCACCATCCCGCTCGCCGGCACGTCGATCGACGTCAAGTCCGACCTGTTCCAGAACGCCCAGCGGGCCTGCCAGAAGTACTACGACGGGCCGATCGAGGAGTCGTCGGAATGAGCGGCGTCGACGCGCCGCGCCGCGGCCGCGGTGTGCGGCGCATGGTCGGTGGCGTCCTGGCGATGGCCGTGGTGGGCGCGGCGGTGAGCGCCGTCTGGTTCGCGGTCGCCGCGCGGCCCAGTGCCGTGGACAGCGCCACGGTGCAGGTGCGGACCGGTACCGCCGCGGTCACCCGGGGCACGGTGACTGAACGCGAGCAGTTGCCCGGCACGCTGGGTTTCGACGGCGTGTACTCGGTGGTCCACCAGGGGGCGTCAGGTGTGTTGACCGCGGTGGCCGAGCCGGGTGCCACGGTCAGCCGGGGCGGCAGCCTCTACGCGGTGGCGAACCAGCCGGTCCGACTGCTCTACGGCGCAACGCCGGCCTACCGGGAGTTCGTCGCCGGCATGTCCGACGGTCCGGATGTGCGGCAGTTGGAGGAGAACCTGCTGGCGCTCGGCATGGCCGGCGGCCAGCAGGTCACCGTGGACGAGCGGTTCACCGCGGGCACCGCGGCGGCGATCCGCCGGTGGCAGGCCGCGTGGGGGCTACCGGCCGCCCAGCGCACGGGCGCGTTGTCGCAGGGGCAGGTGGTGTTCGTTGCCGGCGCGCTGCGGGTGAGCCAGGCGCAGGCCGCGGTGGGTACCTCGGTCGGGCCGAACGAGCCGATGCTGTCGGCGACCTCCACCAACCGGGTGGTCACCGCGCAGGTGACCGCCGAGCGGCAGCACCTGGTCCACGTGGGCGACCAGGTGATCGTCTCGCTGACCGGCATGGCGCCGCTGCCCGGTACCGTCACCCGGATCGGTCGGGTGGCCACCGAGGACTCGTCGTCCGGCGGCGGGTCGGCGTCCACGCCGGCCACGCTCCCGGTGACGATCGGCGTGACACTGCCGGCCGACGCCCCGGACCTCGACCAGGCGCCCGCACAGGTGGACATCACCACCCAGACGCACGAGAACGTCCTGATGGTCCCGGCTACCGCGCTGCTCGCCCGGCCCGGCGGCGGCTACCAGATCCGGCTGAGGTCCGGCCGGACCGTCCAGGTCGAGCCGGGCCTGTTCGACACCACCGCCGGCACGGTCGAGGTGACCGGCGACCTGACCGTCGGCCAACGAGTGCAGGTGCCTGCCCCATGACCGCCGTGCTGGAACTGCGCGACGCGAGCAAGGTCTACCCGGGAAGCCCGCCAGTCGAGTCGATCCGCGGCATCACCCTTACCGTCCACAGTGGAGAGTTGGTCGCGATCGTCGGGCCGTCCGGCTCAGGCAAGACCACCCTGCTCAACCTGGCCACCGGGCTGGACCGGCCGACGTCCGGCTCGGTACGCATCGCCGACCAGTCGATCGAGAACCTCTCCGACCGCCGGCTGTCCGGACTGCGGGCCCACCGCCTCGGCGTGGTGTTCCAACAGTTCCACCTGCTCGACCACCTCAGCGCGCTCGACAACGTCGCGACCGGACTGCTCTACCGCGGCGTACCCGCCGCACGACGGCGGGACGCCGCGGCCGACGCACTCGAGCGCGTCGGTCTGTCGCACCGCCCCCACCACAAGGCGCGGCAGCTCTCCGGCGGCGAACAGCAGCGGGTCGCCATCGCCCGCGCCCTCGTCGGCCGGCCCCCCATCGTCTTCGCCGACGAACCCACCGGCAACCTCGACTCGGCCACCGGCGCGGACATCCTCGCGCTGCTGCGCCAACTCAACGCCGACGGCACCACCATCGTCGTCATCACCCACAGCGCCGAGGTGGCCGCCGCCGCCCGTAGGCGCATCGAGATGCGCGACGGGCGCATCGAACACGACACCGGGAGCCGTGCATGACCCCCCTGTCCCGGCTGCGCCCCGCCGACCTGCTGCCCGTGGCCACCGTCGGGCTGCGCACCCGCCGGACCCGCACCGCGTTGTCCATGCTCGGTGTCGCCATCGGCATCGCGGCCATCGTCTCGGTCCTCGGCATCACCCGCTCCAGCCAGGCCGACCTGCTCGCCCGCATCGACCGGCTGGGCACCAACCTGCTCACCGTCGCCACCGGGGAAAGCATCTCCGGCGAAGAGCGGCCGCTGCCGTTGACGGCCGCGGCCGCCGTCAGCCGCACCGACGGGGTGCTGGCCAGCGCACCCAGCGCCGATCTCGACGCCGTCCGGGTACGCCGGTCCGACCTCGCACCTCCGTTCGGCACGGGCGGGCTGTCGGTCCGTGCCACCGACAGCACCCTTCTGTCCACTTTGGACGGACAGGTGGCGCGTGGCGGCTTCCTCACCGAGGCGACCAGCCGGTACCCGGTCACCGTGCTCGGGCACACCGCCGCCGAGAAGCTCGGCATCGCCGACCTGTCCGGCACCCCCCGCATCCAGCTCGGCGGCCACTGGTACACCGTCATCGGCATCCTCAACCCGTTCGAGCTGACTCCCGAGGTGGACCGCTCGGCACTCAGCGGGTTCGCGACCGCCGCGCGGGACTTCGGCTACGACGGGCACCCCAGCCGCATCTACGTCCGGGCCCAGACCGACCGCACCGCCGAGGTCGCCGGCCTGCTCGCCCGCGCCACCAAACCGGAGCAGCCGGGGGACGTCACGGTCAGCCGGCCCTCGGACGCACTGTCCGCCCGGCTGGCCGTGGCCGACTCGGGCACCGCCCTGCTCCTCGGCCTCGGTGCCGTCGCACTGCTCGTCGGCGGCGTCGGCATCGCCAACATGATGGTCATCTCGGTACTCGAACGCAGAACCGAGATCGGCCTGCGCCGAGCCCTCGGCGCCGCCCGCCGGCACGTGGCCGGCCAGTTCCTGGTCGAGTCACTACTGCTCGGCGCGGCCGGCGGCGCCGTCGGCGTGTTCCTCGGCGCCGCGACCACCTACGCCCTCGCCCTCTACCGCGGCTGGCAACCGCTGATACCACCCACCGCGGTCGGCGCCGGTCTGGCCACCGCCGCGGCGATCGGCACGATCGCCGGCCTGTACCCGGCCCTCCGCGCCGCCCACCTGTCCCCGACCGACGCGCTGCGCACCGGCTGAACCCGCGAAACGATCTACAGCGGGTTCAGGACTCGCCCCATGAACGAGGTCGCCACGCGGTGATCCCGTCGTCGTCGGTGCGAGTTTTCCGCGTCGAAGCCGCGGCAGGCTCAGGAAAGCGCGGACGCGGGGACGGGTCCTGCCACCGGGGCACCGCCCTGCTCACGGGGCCGGCGGCCCGGCCGCTCCACTCGCCAGGCGCGCTCTAACCTTTCACCGCTCCTGCGGTGAAGCCGGCGATGAACTTGTCCAGGAACAGGTTGAACACGAACGCGATGGGCAGCGCCACGAGCACCGTGGCGGCCTGCAGCGACTGCCAGAAGAAGACGTCGCCGCGAATCAGTTGGGTCGGCACGCCGGTGCTGACCGTCATCTGGTCCGGCGGCGACACGAACGCTAGCGAGTAGATGAACTCGCTCGCGGTCAGGGTGAACGCGAACACCACCACCGCGACGATGCCGGGGAACACCAGGGGCACCACCGCACGCAGGAACGCGCCGAGCCGGCTGTAGCCGTCCACCATGGCCTGTTCCTCGATGTCCTTCGGGATCGATTTGAGGAAGCCCATCAGCAGCCACACCGACACCGGGATGGTGATCGTCGGGTACACCAGCACCATCGACCAGGTGGAGTCCTGCAGCCCCACACCGACCACGACCCTGGACAGCGACAGGAACAGCAGGCTCGGCGGCACCAGGTACACCAGGAAGATCGCGATGCCGAGCGGTCCCGACCACGGCCGGTCCAGCCGGGCCAGGGCGTAGGCCGCGGGCAGCGCGAACACCAGCGTGATCACCACGACCAGTACGCCGACCCACAGCGTGTTCCACGCGAAGGTGACGAACTGGGTGTCGGTGAACAGGTAGGTGACGTGGTCCGGCGTGGCCGGCCGGTTGAAGACGAACGGGTTGTTCGCCGGGTTGTACAGGTCGCGGTTCTGCTTGAACGCGGTGATCGCACTCCACAGGAAGGGCCCGGCGCAGGCCAGCGCCACGACGACCGCGGCGAAGTACACGCCGATCCTGGCCGCCACATGCCGGCGGGTGTACTTGCGGCGTAGCGCCGCCGCCTGGGCCGCGGAGTTCGCGGTCGCCTCGGCGACCATGTCAGCCCACCTCGATCCGGCGGACCACGCGGAGGATGCCGACCGCGGCGGCGAGCAGCAACGGGAACAGGAACAGCGCGATCGCCGCGCCGCCGGCCACGTCCCCACCGTCGATGCCGCGGTAGAACGCCCAACTGGACAGCACCTGGGTGGCGTCGTTGGGGCCGCCGCGGGTGAGCACCCGGACCACCGCCATGTCGGTGAACGTGAAGATCGCACCGAACAGCGCGGACACCGCGATCACCGGCAGCACCAGCGGGATGGTGATCTCGAACATCCGCCGCCAGTAGCCGGCCCCGTCCACCCTGGCCGCCTCGTCGATGTCCCGCGGGATGGCGACCAGCCCGGCCATCAGGATCACCGCGGCGAGCGGGACCAGCCGCCACACGTGCACCGCGATCACCGACGACATGGCCAGGCCCGGCTCGCCCAACCAGTACATCTGCCCGCCCCGCTCGAGCAGGCCGAGCTGGCGCAGCACCCAGTCGATCGGCGAGTAGATCGAGTCGAGCAGCCACAGCCAGGAGATCGAGGACAGCGCGACTGGGGTGGTCCACGGCAGCAGCACCAGGAACCGCACGATCCACTTGCCGCGGAAGTTCGCCACCAGGATGTTCGCGAGGATCTTGCCGAACAGCACGATGAACACCATCGACACACCGGTGAACACGAACGTGTTGCCGAGCGACCGCCAGAACACGGGGTCGTCGAACGCCCTGGTGAAGTTGCGCAGCCCGGCCCAGTCGAACGACGGGTCGCCTGCGGACACGTCGGAGAACGCGAAGGCGATGGCCAGCCCGAACGGCAGCGCGACCAGCGCGATGATGTAGACCACGCTGGGCATCAGGAAGATCCAGGCGAGCGCGCCCTCCCGATCGGCCAGCCTGCGCCGCGCCGGCTCCTTGACCGGGGTCGGCGCGACTTCTGCCTCGGTGACCGTCATCAGACGCCCAGCCGGATCGGCTCGGTACGCAACCCGTCTTCCCCCGCGTCGAAGAACCGCAGCCGGCTGGCATGCACCGCGAAGTCGTGCGTCTCGCCTGCCGAGATCGGCGTGTCCACAGTGGAGGGAAGGCGGGCGACGACCCTGGCCTTCTCGCCGATCCTCGACACCGTCCCGTACACGTGCCGGTCGCCGGACAGGTACTCGATCCGGTCCACCGCGAGCGGCATCAGCGTCCGGTCGTCCGTGCGCACGTTCTCGGCCGGCAGCAGGTGCTCGGGCCGGAAGCCGACCAGATGACCGTCCCGCGACACCAGGTTCATCGGCGGCGAGCCGATGAAGGTGGCCACGAACGTGTCCGCCGGATCGTCGTAGATCTGCACCGGCGGCCCGACCTGGCGCACCCGGCCGGCCGCCAGCACCGCGATCCGGTCACCGAGGCCCATCGCCTCGACCTGGTCGTGGGTGACGTAGATGGTGGTGGTGCCGATCTCGTCCTGGAAGCTCTTCAGCTCGTCGCGGGCGCTCGCCCGAAGCTTCGCGTCCAAGTTGGACAGTGGCTCGTCGAGCAGGAACACCTGCGGCTCCCGGACCAGCGCCCGCGCGAGCGCCACCCGTTGCCGCTCGCCGCCGGACAGCTGCCTGGGCTTGCGGGCGAGCAGCTTCTCGATGCCAAGCAGCCCGGCCGCCCAGAGCGCCTTCTGCTCCCGCTCCTCCTTGGCCATCCCGACCGCGCGCAACGGGAACACGATGTTGGCCAGCACCGTCTTGTGTGGATAGAGCGCGTAGCTCTGGAACACCATGGCGATCTTGCGGGCACGCGGCGGCAGCCCCGTGACCACATGGTCGTCGATCAGGATGTCGCCTGCGGTCGGCTCCTCCAGACCGGCGATGGTGCGCAGCAGGGTGGTCTTGCCGCACCCGGACGGGCCGAGCAGGACAAGGTACTCACCGTCTCCCGCGGTGAGGTTCACGCCGTCGATCGCGTGCACCTTGCCGCCGTCGAACTGCTTGATCAGATCGCGGACCTCGACGACCGCCACCCGGCACTCCCCTCAGAAGTGATGTTCGCTCCGCAAGCTCCGCTCTGAAGCAATGTTCGCTCCGCAAGCTCCGCTCAGCCGCCGACCAACCCGGCGGCACGCCACTTGTCGAAGACCGCGCTGACCTGGTCGGCGGCGTCGGCCACCGCCTGTTCCGGTGACGCCTCGCCACGCACGGCCCGCGCGAACATGTTCGGGATCAGGAAGGTGTTGAACACCTCGCCGATCGCGGTCGACGCCGGACCGGGGTGCCCGATGTTCGCGCTCCACGGAATCGCGTCGGACAGGAACGCCAGCTTGTTCGCCGGCTTCGCGCCGAACGGATCGTCCTTGAGCCAGGCGTCCCGGTCGGGGGTGAGATCCGACCACGCGCAGAAGTCGTAGAGCTTGGAGTGGTAGGTGGCCGAGGCGAAGTTCGCGGTGTAGTGCAGCAGGAACTCCTTGGCCGCGTCCGGTGCCTTCGCGTGCCGCGGGATGATCCAGTTGTAGAGCACGTGCTGGGCGGCCAGCGCCGCCGACGGCCCGCGCAGGGCGGGCACGAAGTGGATGTCGTCGGCGATGTCGGGGTTCTGCTCCTGGGCGGTGCGCCACGCGGAGATCGAGTTGACCACGTAGGAGAGCTTGCCGGCGACCATGCCCTGGTTGTTGCTCGCCGCGTTCCAGGAGAACACCTCAGGCGTCATGGCCTGCTGATAGAGCTTGGTCATGAACTCCACGGCGGCCACGGTCTCCGGCGAGTTCAGGATGACCTGCTCGTTCTCGTCCTGCTCGGACGCGCCGTAGGACCACATCAGTGCGCGCAGCACCATGTTGGAGTCGATCTCCTGGGACATGCCGAGGCCGAGTTGGATGTCCTCGCTGCTCTTGATCTCGGTGGCGCCGGTGAGCAGGTCGTCCCAGGTGGTTGGGCCGTCGGCGAACCCGGCGGGCTCCCACAGTGACTTGCGGTAGTTGCCCGGGTCGGGGACCCAGCCCGGGGAGTAGGCGTAGAACTTGCCGGTCGTCGGGTTGGAGCTGGACTTACGGCACAGCTCCAACTGCGTGCCCCATCGCGAGCTGGCCTCGTCGACCAGATCCTTGAGGTCGAGAACGCTCGGTTCGTACTGGGAGAGCGTCGCGATGTACTGGATGACGTCGTGACCCTCGCCGGCCTGGACCTCGGCGGCTATGCGGGTGGGAATCTGCGCCTGGTCGACGTGGTCGACCGTGACCCGGACGCCGACCCGGTTGCCCCAATCCTGGGCGAACTTGTCGAACCACTCGTCATGGCTCGGCACGAAATGGCTCCACAGCAGGATCTTGAGCTCGCCCGAGAGCTGGCCGGCCGGCTCGGCGAACGTCGTCTCCGGGGCCTTGCCGGTCGAGCCGGGGTCGGTGGTCGGGGACTCCTCGCTGGCGCAGGCGCTGCCGACCGACGCCGCCATAGCCGCGATCGCCGCCGCGCGCAGCACGTCACGCCGGCTGTGAGATACACCGAATATGCGGGGAACGCCTTCGTTCATCGCTGACTCCAGCCTCGATGCAGTGTCTGGAGCACGGTAACCCCACTGTGAGCTACGTCACCAGACCCGATCAGGAACAGGGACGTGACCCGGGCATATTTCGTACGTTTGTGCGCATAGCGAACAGAAGGAGGTCGTTCACCGCGCGAAGCGAGAGCCGCGATCGCCGAAGGGGTCGTCCCGTTCGCGGACGGCCTGGCGGACGCCGACGGCCCGGGTACGGGCGACGAAGTCGTGGCCCTCCTGGTTTGCCGGGCCACGCCGGCGAGGAATGTGCCGAGGGTGGCGCTGGCACGCAGACCCATGTTTCTCCGCGGTCTGGTTGCACAGGAGTTCAGCCATCTCCAGCTGGTTGCCGGGCAGCACGGCCATCCGCTTGGCCAGTGCCGTGGCGTGGTCGAGCAGCTGGTCGTCCGGCACGCGCTCGCTGATCAGGCCGATCCCGGCGACCCGCGGCACGCGGATCTCGTCGCTGGTGAGCAGGTAGCGTTTGGCCTGCTCGAAACCCAGCCGGTACACACCCGCATCGCGGTGGTCGGCGTGCCCCACACCCGCGAGGGCAGGTAGCCGAAGCTCGTGCCCTCGGCCACCACAATCACGTCCGTGCACAGCACCAGGTCGGCGCCGCCGGCGCCGCCGTGAACATCACCCGGAAATGTCGCCGGGAGCGCTCCCATCCCGGGTCGGCCGAGCGGGAACCGGGCGTGGCAAGCGTGTCCGCGCCGGTGCGGACGCGTCGGGCACGGTGGTGGCCGCGGTGTCGGTGTCCGGTCCCCATAGGACAGTGGAGATGAGATCGGATGTAGCGCAGCACCTAACAAAGCCCTACTAGACCGCGGACCGGGCGCACCCACGGCCAGGTCATCAGCGCCCACACCCCGAGCACCAGCGCGATCTCGGGGATCAGGTACCACGGCCACGGGCCCAGCACGTCGAGGATCGAGTCGACCGCCGGCTTGCGGTTGAGGAAGCCGTAGTTGGCCCCGGTGAACGCATTGACAGTCATGGCCAAGGCCGCCCAGCCGACGGTGACCACGACCGTGACCCGGTAGTCGCGCCAGCCGGGCCGCATGCCAAGGCCCCCGGTGAGGTAGATCGCCGCCCACACCACGAACAGGTGCAGGCCCCAGAACACGAGGAAGTCCCGGCCGGGAAAGTCCGGGCCGGACAGCGCCGGGGAGACCAGCGCCTGCGTGCTCAGCACCAAGCCCCAGTAATAGGTCAGCGCGTACGCCCAGTGCCGGCGGGACCACAGGGCGTAGACCGCGGCGAATGCCACCAGGTCGGACAGTTGCAGCGGCAGCGAGTGGTCGACGCCGAACCGGGACGGGGCGTTCGAGTACACCACCATGCCCACCTGCACGACGAGCATCGCCACCGCGCCGCCCCGCTCGCCCCGGCGGGCCGCCGCGGACTCGCCGTGCCGGCGGCCGAACCAGACCACCGCGGCCGCCACCACCGCGAACACGAGGAACACCACGAGGTGCGACGGGCCGTACGCGATGAACTCCCGCTCCGCCGCGGCCGCCACGACTAACCAGGCTAGCGGAGCGCCGACGCGGTTCGACACGGTGGCGGCATGCGGGCGGGCACGCGGGTGCGGCGGTGGTTGCTGCTGTGCGCGCTCGCCCTAGCCCTGATCGGCATGCACCACGTCGCGCTCACCTCAACCTTCTCCACCTACCAGTCGATCACCACGGTCTCGACCGCCCTGCAGCCGGCTTTCCGGACTTCGACCTCGCCGAGGTGGACCGGTGGGATCAAGCGCATGCTCGGCCACGGACGGTGGGGCTATGTGGGGACCTTGTCGGCTCCCCGTCCGGGGCATCGGCGTTCTGGGCTCGACAGGGGTATCGGCCGCTCTGGACGAAGTGGACCGCACGACCGGTTACCACCTTGCGGTGAGAACGCACGATTCCATCACGTCGTTCAATGGACGAACAATCCGGCCGCTGGCAGGGCGACCACCACGACGGCGTACCGATCTTCGTCCTGACCCACGACGTCCCGGACGACCCGCCGCCGGGCGGCGTCCGCTACGTCACCGATGTGCGCGAGTGCGCCTTGCAGGGCCGCGCGGCGGCCGGGGACGGCGACGTGATGGTGCACAGGCCGTGGCGGCGCAGGCGCTGCTGCGGGCCGGGCAGCTCGACGAGCTGGAACTGCACGTCGTACCGGTCTTGCTCGGGCAGGGGCGACGGCTGTTCGACAACCTGCCGGCGGAGCACATCGAGCTCAACCTGGTCCGCCGGGTTGAACTTCAGCCAGTACTCGTCGACGAGATTCGCGGCGACGAGCGAGCGAACGGTGTGCACGCCCCTGAACGCCACCACGGCTCCGCCGGAGGACGCCTTCAGGCGACGAACCTGGTCCACTCCGTCTCCGGCGGCCAGTGTCGAGTTCTCCCAGGTGCTGACGTCATAGCTGGCACAGAGTGGCTGGGATTGATCGCGGCGTGCGGGATTCCGCAGGGAATCCAGAGAGCCTGGTTCGGCTGCTGCCAGACCTCGTGGTGAGTGCGCCATCCGCGCCGGAACGCCACAGGAGCCGGGTGCGCGGTCGACTCGGCGGTGTACTTGTTCTTGCGCTGGGCGGCCGGCGAGGACTGCGCGGTCGTCCACACCGACACCGCGGACGGTTCCCCAGTGTCCTGGCGCGACCGGTCGTCCACAGAGTTGTTCACAGTGGTGGGCGGGGTGTCGAGTGCGGCGCTGCTGGGGAACATGATCCTCGCCGACGCCGACGCCGGCCGCGGGATCGTGCTCATCGACCCCAAGGGGGCGACCTCGTCACCGACATCCTCTCCCGCCTGCCCCGCTCCGCCGCCGACCGAGTGGTGATCTTCAACGCGGACAGCAAAGCCCGCCCACCGTGCCTGAACCCCGCTCGACGGTGGCGAGACCGATCTGACTGTGGACAACCTCGTCAGCGTCTTCCGGCGGGTGTACTCGGCGTTCTGGGGCCCGCGCACCGACGACGTCATGCGCGCCGCCTGCCTCACCCTGCGCAGCCAGGAAGGTGTCGCCACCCTCGCCGACCTGCCGAAGCTGCAGCCCGGTGATCCCGTCGGCTAGCTGCGCCAGCTCCTGGCCAGCTGCGACTGGAGCTGGTTGGTGTGTGTCGAGACGATCGCCCGATGCTCTCGGTCGGCGGCCAACCAGGTCAGCGCGGCGGTCAGCGCCGACAGACTCTTGCCGGTGCCCGTAGGCGCCTCGACCAACGCAGGCCGGCCCGCGCAACCTGGCCATCAGCGCCCTCCGCCAAACCGGCCACACCAACATCGCCAAAGCACTACGCCACATGGCCCGCCAGGCCACCCGCCCGCTAGCCCTTCTCGGCATCCAATCCTAAAAGGACACAACTTTGCCGGGGCCTTGACCCCGGGCCCCGGTGTTCAACGAGCCGCTCGGCTATGTATGGCAATAGCACCCCGGACCGCAGCAGCCATCTGAGGAGCGCCTACCGCACCGGTGACGCGGATGGGGGCGGCTGTGAGCCAGCCTCGTCGTCACCGAAGACGAGCCGTCCCGCCGGGAGTGTCCACGGAACGGTGTTTCGGGCCTGACACGCTCTGCCCATCTCGCTCGGACCGAATGACCTGTGGTCAGACCGATTCCTTTCGTGGGCGCGGGCGGTCTGCATTACCGAGGCGTTCTCGGCGCTTGGGATCTCGGTCCTCTCCGGACCGAGAGAGCTGGCGACGGAGCAACTGGTCTGAGCTGAGAGGGGACCCGCGATGTCGAGTGAACGGTTCGAAGCGGTCGGAGATGCTGGGCGGGCGACGAGGCGACCCGCTGGATGGCTGACTGGATGAGGCCGAAGGTCAGCCCGTGAGCATGATCGAGGTGTCAGGTAATGGCGAGGACATGGTGATGACGGAGCGGTCAGAGGAATTTGTGCAGCAGACTGAGCCGTTGCGGCGCGAGTTGCTGGCGCACTGCTACCGCATGGTCGGTTCGGTGGATGAGGCCGCGGACCTGGTGCAGGAGACGTACTTGCGGGCATGGCGTTCCTACGACACGTTCGAGGGCCGCTCCTCGCTGCGCACCTGGCTCTACCGCATCGCCACCAACGCCTGCCTGTCCGCGCTGGAACAGCGCGGCAGGCGGGTGTTGCCCTCTGGCCTGGGCGGTCCGGCCGACGATCCTGATGCGCCGCCGGGCCCGGCGGCGCATCAGGTGGCCTGGCTGGGGCCGGTTCCGGACGCTGTGGTGACTCTCGAGACCGGCGACCCTGCCACGCTTTTCGCGGCGCGTGACAGTATGCGGCTGGCGCTCGTCGCCGCCCTGCAGTACCTGCCGGCCCGACAACGAGCCGTACTCGTGCTCCGGGAGGTGCTGGGGTTCAGCGCCAGCGACGTCGCGGCCATGTTCGGTGTCTCGACCGCCGCGGTCAAGAGCGCGCTGCAACGAGCCCGCGCCCGGCTCGCTGAGGTCGCCCCCTCACCCGAGAGTGTCACCGAGCCGACCGAACCGCACGCCCGGGACCTGCTGCGCCACTACATCGCCGGTTTCGAGAACGCCGACATGACAGCCCTGGAGAAGGCGCTGCGCACCGACGCCGCCATCGAGCTGGTGGGCACGCGGACCTGGTTCTCCGGCAAGGTGAGGTGCCTGCGCTACCTCGCGCACGTGATCGGGTCTCCTGGCGACTGGCTGATGACCCCGACCCACGCCAACGGCCAACCTGCCGCAGCCACCTACTACCGCACCGCCGACGGAACCCATCAGGCCCTCGGGGTCGCCGTTCTCACCATCGCCCCCACCGGGGTCGCCCGCATCACCGTCTTCCCCGGCGGTCCCGGGCTCGTGGCGAGATTCGGTCTTCCCTCCTCCCACCCGGGTCGCCGGTCATAGACAACGCCGCCGAAGCACAGTCTGAATGTCATCAAGAAACCAAGGAGAGTCATGCGTACCGTGCCAGCTGACGAGGAGTTCCGGACCTACAACCACGGCGTCATCAGCGAATTCCGCGCCAATCACGGCACGGTCAGCCAACCGCCGTTCCCGATCCTGCTGCTGACCACGACCGGGGCACGCACAGGACGGCAAACGACCGTGCCGCTCGGCTTCGGGGTTGACGACAAGGGCCGCGTCTTTGTGGTCGGCTCCAAGGCGGGCGCCCCCAAGCATCCGGCCTGGTTCCACAACCTGCGAGCCAACCCAACCGTGACCGTCGAGCTCGGCGACAGCACTTATCAGGGCCGGGCCGTCGTCACGACAGGCGAGGAACGCGACCGCCTCTACCGCATGGTCTCCGACGGCACCTCCGCCTACGAGCAGAACACCCACCGGATATTTCCGGTGATCATCCTCGAAGACGTTCCCGCCCCGGCCTAACCGCTCCTCCGGCCCGGCCGCGTTGTCCATGCGAGGTTGGATGTTCACACCGGCTCGACCGGTGCGCTGTTCGATCCGACCCAGAGGACGGCTCGCCCCGCTGCCCGCCGCGCCGACGACTTCCGGCGGTCGCTCGCACGGGTCGACCCCATGTTGCCGATCCTGGGCGCGCTGAGCACCGTTGGTGCACTGCTGTTCGCGCTCAACACCGCCGGTCGGCCCGCCGCGCTGACGGGGTCGCGGTCCCGCTGCTCGCGGTGATCATCGTCAGCTCACTGGCGGCGGTTCCACTGCTGTCGCACCCTGCTCGGCATCGGGGCGTTCGCCTGCATCGTGGGCGCGGTCGCGTAAATGAAACGGTGACGGCGCCGACCATGAAGGAAGGCGCCGCCACCGAGTCAGGGAATCAGTGCTCCGGCGTGTCTGTCACGCGCACGTAGTCAACGACCAACGTGTTGGGGAACGGGGTGTTGCCGTCCGGGTCGCCCGGCCAGTAGCCGCCGACCGCGAGGTTGAGAATGATGAAGAACGGCTTGTCGAACACCCACTGGTTGCCGTTCAGGTCGCCCGGCGTGCGGGTCTGGTAGACGTTGCCGTCGACCGACCACACGATCCTGCCCGGCGACCAGTCGACCGCGAACGTGTGGAAGTCGTCGGCGAACGTGCCGGCCGAGTAGCCCGCGCCGATGCCGCCGGCACCCGAGTAGCCCGGCCCGTGAATGGTGCCGTGCACGGTGTTCGGCTCGAAGCCGACGTTCTCCATGATGTCGATCTCGCCGCTCTGCGGCCAACCGACGTTGCCGATGTCGTTACCCAGCATCCAGAACGCCGGCCACATGCCCTGCCCGCGCGACATCTTGATGCGGGCCTCGTAGTGACCGTAGGTCTGGGTGAACCGGCCAGCGGTGTTCAGTCGCGCGGACGTGTACTCGCACGTGCCGTACCAGCACTGGTAGTTCGCGGGGTTCTCCCGCCGGGCCGTGATGACCAGGTTGCCCTGACCATCGCGCGCCGCGTTGCTGGTGGAGTTCGTGTAGTACTGCCGCTCGTGGTTGTTGACGTTGTCCCCGGTCTCCGTGACCCACTTGCCGCCGTCCACGGGCGTGCCCGCGGAGCCGTCGAAGTTGTCCTCGAAGGTCACGGCCGCGACGCTCGGGCCGTCCTGGGAAGTCTGGTCCGCTGCCTGTGCCGGGCCGACCACGAGCGTGGTGAGCGCGGTGGCCGACACGGCGCCGAGCACCGTAGCGAGGCGGAACCGTTTGGAGAGTCTGGACTTGTGCGTGGACATCTTCGTCACCGCCGACCATCGTCGTTTGTTGCCGTCAACAACAAAATGCCATGGTCCAGACCAGTTGGACACCCGACGAAAGTCGGGTAACGCAGCGCGGTCGGCGAGCGCGCTACTGGTCCAGGCCTTCGACCATCTCGGCGAACCCGGCCGGATAGACGGTGGCGAGGTCCGCTCCGCCGAGCAACCGGTCACCGCGTCGAGTACCCGGGCGAGGCGGTCGTCGACGAGGTCGGGCCACCGTCAGCGGGGGCGCCCGAGACGGCCTCGTACACGGCACCGGGCCGCGCCGGACCGGGTTCCTCGATCGCTCGTCTTCCGTCATCCTCACCCGGGCACTCCGGACATCAGCCGGGCATCAGCCCCTCCGGCCGATGTGCCGGCAGGTCGAGCACGTCGACCGGGTGCACGCCGGCCCCCAGGTGCGCGAGCCCCGCGCTGACCCCCCTCGACGCGAGCCGCTGCGCGGTCGCCACCGCATCGACGAGCGGGACGCCCTGTGCCAGCAGCCCGGTGGTCAGCGCGGAGTGCGCGCAGCCCGCCCCGTGCTCGCAGTTGGTCGTGTGCCAGTCACTCCCGAGCAGACGGTGGGTCGCCCCGTCGTAGAACCAGTCGCCGTTGTCCGTGGCGTCCGCTGTAACGACGACCGCGGGGGCGCCCAGGGCGACCAGCTCCTCGGCGAGCCCGCGGCGGTCGAGGTGCTCGGACCGCGCGCCGACCAGCAGCTCGGCCTCCCGCCGGTTGGGCGTGACGACGGCCGCCACCGGGAACAGCGACTTGACCAGCACGTCCCTGATCTCGTCGACGTCGGACAGGAACGCGCCCGCCGCGGTGACCAGGACGGGGTCGACCACGATCGGCACGGCCTGGGCCGCCAGCTCTTCACCGAGCAGACGCAACAGGTCGGCGCTCCATGCGGTGCCGACCTTGATCCCACGGATCGGCAGGTCGGTGAGCACGCACCGGAGCTGCTCGGCGACCAGGTCGAGCGGCAGCCCGTGCCTGGCGACCACGCCGGTCGTGTTCTGCGCGGTCACCCCGACGAGCACGGTGGCCGCGTAGCACCCGACCGACGCGAACGCCTTGATGTCGCCCTGCACCCCGGCCCCACCGCTGGAGTCGCTGGAGCCGATGGTGAGGCAGGCGATGGTCTGGTCGGTCACGGTGTCATGCCGCCCTCGCGGCGCCGGCACCCATCACCTTCTCGATCGCGGCCGGCAGCTGCGGCAGGATCTCGCTCGGCTCGGTGAACTCCACGTACGCGACGTTCGCGAACGAGGCGAGCCCGGTGACGAGGAAGCTGTGCCGCGCGTCCTTCTCCAGCAGGACGACCATCGGCTTGCGGGTGGCGCTCGCCCAGCCGATCTCGACGTGCGTGCCCGGCGACACCGGCGGGCCGGGGTAACCGACCCAGATGTCCGCGGCGGCGATCTCGTCGAAGTCCAGCTTCGTGCACACGTCCGCGGTGAGGAACTCCTTGCCCCAGGCCTCCCTGCGGTGCGCGTTGTACACCTTGCAGCCCGCCTGCTCGAAGTAGTCGATCAGCATGGTGATCCGCTGCTGCGACGCCTCGTCCATCACGCCGGTCTTCTCGTCGACGAGGCCGTAGAACGGCCCGGCCACGAACACCGAGCGGACCCCGTTGTCGGCGAGGGACTTCGCTGTGTCGGTCATCTGCATCCTCCTGTGTGTTCCGCCGTCACGCGGCGTCGGTGTCCGGTTCGGACCGCAGCTGGGGCCACTTCGTGACCACCAGGTCGTAGTAGAGGTCGGGCAGCGCGGCGACGACGTCGGCGTCGACCTTCGTGCGGTGCCTGAGCTGGCGCTGGATCTCGAACAGCGCGACGACGTCGCGCCAGTACCCGGGCAGGCCCAGCCCGGCGAGCGCCGCCGCGTCGAGCCGCACCGTGTCGGTGCGCAACAGTTCTTCCAGCCGCAGCACCTCGCGCACGTGCGGCCAGTTGTCCTCGGCGGGCATGCGCGGGAACGGCGGCGCCTCGGCGAGCGTCGGGCCGGCGACGTTCTCGGCCTCGCGCAGCACCCGGTGTCCCCAGGTGGCGTCGGACTCGTACACATGGAACGAGCCGACCTGGTGGATGTAGGTGCCGACCGGGAGCCCGAGTTGGGTGGCCATCATCTCGAGCAGGAACGTGAACGAGAAGACGTCGGAGACCACGCCGCGGAACGCGTCGTTGGCCCGCATGAAACCAACACCGTGCAACGCGTCGTCGCGGATCATGAACTGCAGCGCGAGCGTGCACGCTACGTCGATGTTGCCGGGGACCGCCAGCTCGGCGCCCTCGAAGATCTGCATGACCGCGCGCTTGCTGTCGTAGTCCTCGCGCAGTGTCGCGAGGACGCTGTCCCACTGGTTCGTCGGCGTGGCGCCGCCGCCGTGGTGGAAGATCCGGGGACCGTAGGCGGTGCCGGCGAGGGTCTCGCCGTCCTTGGAGTAGTTGGCGATGCTCGGCGCGTAGTAGCCGATGAAGTCCAGCCGGTCGGAGCCGGACAGATACCACAGGGCCTCCGCGAAGTTGAAGATGATGTTGGTGCGCCTGCTCGGCAGCCAGACGTGGCGCTGCACGGGATCCTCGATGCGGAAGCTCACCCCCAGCCGCTCCCTGCTCGGGTTGCCCCGTGGCGTGTTGACGTACTGCGACGCGTAGTACGTGCGACGGAGCTGGTCCAGGTAGGCGGCCTGGAAATGGGCGAAGACGTCAGGCATCCGTTGTCTCCTTTCCGGTTCGGGCCGCCCGGCGCGCAGCGGCGAGCAGCCGGGACGGCGACAGCGGCAGGCCGGTCAACGTGCGGTTCAGCTCCGGCACGGCGGTCGCGACCGCGGACGCCACCGCGGCACCCGCCGCGGCGATGCCCGCCTCGCCGATCCCCTTGACACCCAACGGGTTCGTGCGCGCGGGGTGGTGGTTCTCCAACAACACGGTGACGTCCGGGACGTCGGCGGCGAACGGCAGGAGGTAGCCGTCGAGGCCGTCGGCGAGCAGCCCGCCGTCCTGGCCGTAGGCGAGTTCCTCGAGCAGCGCGGCGCCCACCCCCTGCACGACGCCTCCGGTGAGCTGCCCGGTGACCAGGTGCTCGTCGATGACATTGCCCGCGTCACAGACGATCGTGAGCTCCTCGACGCGCACGGTCAGCAGCTCCGGGTCGACGGCGACCGAGCACGCGAGCGCGCCGTAGACACAGGTGTGCTCGTCGCTCGTGTACTCGGCGGCCACGACCGTGCCCGGGGTGAGTCCCTCCGCACGCAGCTTCGCCGCCGCGGCGGCGACCGCGTTGCCCGCCATCACCGCGCTGCGGCTGGCGAACGTGCCGATGCCCGCGCCGCCGCCGTCGGTGTCGCCACAGGACACCTCGACGCGCTCCGGCGCGATGCCCAGCTCCCGTGCCGCGACCAGCGCCCAGGCCGTCTCGTGGCCCTGACCGGACGGCGCGGACGCCGACTCGACGCGCACCCGGCCGTTGGCGAGCACGAGAAGCTTGGCGCGCTCGGTGCCACCCAGGCTGGACAGCTCGACGAACGGCACCACCGCGCGGCCGCGGGACAGGCCATCGGCCGACGGCGGTGGCCCGGACAGCGCGCGCACGCGGTCGAACACGCCGAGGAAGTCCCCTTCCGGGTACTCGACCGGTCCCTCGCCGAAGGTGCCGACGGAGTACGGCAGGTCGGCGTCGGTGAGCAGGTTGCGGCGGCGCAGCTCCTCCCGGTCGATGCCGAGCCGCTCGGCGAGAAGGTCGAGTGCGCGCTCACGGACGAAGTTGGCCTCGAAGCGCCCCGGCGCCCGCACGGTCCCCGACGGCGTCCGGTTGGTCAGCAGGCAGGTCGCCGTGGCGTGGTACGCCCCGAACCGGTACGGGCCGGGGAACGTGGCCGTCGCCTCATCGGCCACGAGCGTCGTGAGTGGACGAACGTAGGCGCCCGCGTCGCTGATCACCTCGACCTCGGCGCCGAGAAGTGTGCCGGTCGCGGTGGCGGCGAGCCGCACGTGCCAGGTCTGCTCCCGCGAGTGGTTGATCGACACCAGGTGCTCGTCCCGGTCCTCGATCCACTTCACCGGGCGGTCGAGCAGCACGGCGGCCAGCGGCACCAGGATGTCCTCCGGGTACAGCTCGCCCTTGACCCCGAACGCGCCGCCGACGTCCCCCGGCGCCATCCTGATTCCGTCGACGGCGAGGCCGAGCGCCTTCGCCGTGGCGTCCCGGTTGCCGAACGGATTCTTCGTCGAGCCCCACACGGTGAACCTGCCGTCGGTGTCCCGGCCGGCCAGCAGCCCGCGCGGCTCCATCGGCAGCCCGGTCTGGCGCGGCACGGTGAACCGCTCGTCGAGCACCACGTCGGCGCGGGCGAACACGGTGTCGGGCAACGGTTCGCCCTGTGTGCGCGCCGGGACCGCGGCCGGGTCGCCCCGCAGCGGCACGTACTCGACGAACACCAGTTCGGCCGCGTCCTCGGCGACCGAGGGACTCTCGGCGACCACGACGGCGACCGGCTGGCCGACGTAACGCACCTCGTCGCGGGCGAGCGTCGGCTCGTCGCCGCCGGACAACATGGTGGCCGGGTCCGGCAGGTCGGCGGCGGTGAGCACCGCGACCACCCCGGGCAGGCGCGCGGCCGCGGCGGTGTGCACCGCGATCGACGCGTGGGGGTGGGTGCTGCGCACGAACCGCGCGGCGAGCTGTCCTGGCAGGTTCCTGGTGGCCACGAACTCACCGCGCCCGGTCAGCAGCCGGTCGTCCTCCACCCGGCGCGGGGTGCCGCCCGCCGGTGCGGACGCCGCCGCGACGAGACCGGTGTAGCCGGTGCAGCGGCAGATGGTCTCCGACAGCGCGGCCCGCCCGACCGCGCCGTCGCCGATGGTCAGCGCGAACGCGGGACCGCAATATCCACATTGGACCGCCGAGCACGCGCTCATCGCCCGCCGGACCCCGGACAGCTCGGTGTCGTGGTCCCGGATCGTGCGCACCTGCGCGTCGTCGACCTGGACGGCGAGTACCGCGCACGAGCGGACGAGCCGCCCGTCGAGGCGCACCAGGCAGACCCCGCACGCGCCGGTCCCGCAGCCCACGTTGACCGGCGTGCCGTTGCGGCCGAGGAAGTCGGCGAGTGGCTCCCGCGCCTCGACGACGCCCACGAAAGCCGTGCCGTCGACCCTGCAGTGGATCTCCCGCCGCGCGCTCATCCCGCGAGCCGCTCTCGTGCGGCCAGCAGCTCGTCGAGCGTCACGTCGGCGAGCGAGGACACGAGCTGGTCCGCGGCGTCCAGCGGCATCGCGGCCGTGACCTCGTTCGGCACCGCGACGCAGCGGATACCCGCCGCCTTCGCCGCCGCCACGCCGACCGGGGAGTCCTCGAAGGCGAGCGCGTCGCCCGACGCGACGGACAACGCGTCGAGCGCGGCGAGGTAGGAGTCCGGTGCGGGCTTGCCGGCGCGCTTCCCGTCCTTGGACACGATCGTTGTGAAGTGGTCCCTGGCGAGCCCGGTGTTGGCGAGCTGCTCGTCGATCCACCAGCCCGGCGCGTTTGACACGATGGCGCACGGCACGCCGAGTGCCCTGGCCCGGTCGAGGTGTGCGAGCACGCCGGGGCGGACGGCGATGAGCGAGTCGCGGTGCCGCTTGCGCACGGGTTCGAGATCCGCCCAGTCGAGCTGCCGCCCGACCAGCTCCTCCAGTCGCGCGATCGGCATGCACGGCCCGCGACCCGCGGCGACCTCGCCGAGCCAGTGCTCCAGGTCGAGCTCGTGGCCGTGCGAGTCGTACAACGCCTGCCAGGACCGGAGTCCGGCGAACTCGCTGTCGACCAGCAGCCCGTCGAAGTCGTAGAGCAGCGCACGCACGTCGGTCATCACGGCTCCAACACGATCCGGCCGACGGTGCCACCGACGGCGAGTTCCGCGAGCGCGCTGTCCGCGTCCGCGAGCGGGTAGCGCCGGGAGATGACCGCACGCAGGTCGCCCGCCGCGAGCAGGCGCACCGCCTCGTGGGCGTCGGCGAGGGTGGCGCCCACCGACCCGCGCACGACGAGCTCGCCGGTGACGACGCGGGCCACGTCCAGCGGTGCGGCCTGACCGGTGTAGCCGATCAACACGAGCCGGCCGCCGGTGCGGAGCAGGTCGGCGCACAGCGCCGGGGTGCGGTCGTTGCCCACCGTGTCGATGGCGACGTCCGCTCCCCCGGTCCGTGCCAGCACCTCGGCGACCAGGTCGTCGCCCGAGGGCAACGCGATGGCGCCGAGCTCGGCGGCCCGCGCGCGGCTGTCGGCGTGGGTGTCCACGGCGATCACCGTCGCGCCGTCGTGGAGCGCGAGTTGTACGACCGCGAGGCCGATGCCGCCCGCACCGACGACCACGACCGTCTCGCCGGGACGGATCCCGGCCACCGCGCGGCCGGCGTGCAGCGCGGTCGTGCCGGAACACCCCATGACGGCGGCGTCGGCGTAGTCGACGTGGTCGGGCAGCGGCACACAGCACCGCGCGGCGACAGTCATGAACTCCGCGTAGCCGCCGTCGGTGTCGAAGCCCCACTTCGCGTTGGGCGCGGGGCAGAGGTTCTCCTCGCCGGTGGCGCACGCCGCGCACTCGCCGCAGCCGTCGTAGTAGTAGACGAGCACGCGGTCACCGACGGCCACCGGTCCGGTCACCTCCGCGCCGACGGCGACGACGTCACCCGCGACCTCGTGGCCGGGCACCAACGGGAACGGCGGCGGTTGCGGGACACCGTCGCGCAGGTGCAGGTCGGTGTGGCAGACACCGGCGGCCCGCACGGCGACGAGCACCTCACGGGGGCCTGGCTCCGGCCGGGGCCGCTTGCCGATCCTCGGCGGCTCGCCGACGGCGTCGAACCAGGCGGCCCGCATCAGCGGCCCGGTCATGCCGCGGCCCCTGTCTCGTGTGCCGTGCCCGGCCAGTCGACATCCAGCTCCCACGCGGAGTCGAACACGTCGACCTGGTGCTGGAGGCTGCGCAGGTACAGCAGCTTCATCCGGTCCCGGCCCGCCTGGTCGGTGGCCGTCGCCCGGTCCTCCATCATGTTCGCGTGCGCCTCGGCCATCCGGTGCACGGCACGCATCACGTAGATGTCCGCCCACTTCTGGTACGCGGGCGGGCCCTGGATCCGCAGGCCCGCGAACCGCTCGCCGATCACCTTGGTGAACATCGCGCACGGCAACAGCGCGGACGCGATGTCCCCGATGTCGCCCTCCAGCGCCGTGCGCACCAGGTGGTTCGCGTACCCCTCCCGTGCGGGCGTGTACACAGCCGGGTCGATGCGTAGTTTCTCGCGGTAGCCGAGCTCGTCGAGCAGCTCCTGCTTGGCCGCCACCTCGTTCAGCACCCACACGTCGTCGAGGACCGTGGTGGCCGCCTTCGTCCACGCGGAGCCGGCGGGCGCCTTGGCGACGCCGAGCGCGAGTGTCCTGTGCAGATCGACGATGTAGGGCGCGTCGTTGACCTGGAAGGACACGAACTTCTCGACCGGCAACGTGCCGGCGGCCATCGACTCGATCCACGGGTGGTGGCGGTAGGCCTGCCAGACCGACGCCGCGTGTTCTTCACATTCCCCCACGAACGAACCCACGTCAGCTTCCTTTCCTCGCACGTGCCCTCGCCATCACCAGTGCTCTGCGCACCAGCACCCGCACCAGGTGCCTGCGGTAGTCCTCGGTCGCCAGTACGTCCCCGGCCGCCCGGACCCGCTCCGCCGCCATGTCCGCCGCGTCGGCGAGGTCGCCGTCGTCGAGTCCGGTGCCGAGCAGGCCGTCGGCGACCTCGGGCAGCCGGGAGCCGTCGTGTCCCGCCAGGAACGGCGCGACATCCGCGCGGACGCAGGTCCCGGACGCGTCGAGGCGCACCCGCGCCGCCACCCCGCCGATCGTCGCGCCGACCGCCCGCCTGCCTGCCTGCAGGAACGCGTGGCCGTCGGCCGGCAGCCAGACCGGGAACCGCACGGCGGCGACGAGAGCGGGCCGAGGGACGCCGCCATCGGCGAACAGCCGCACGGCGGACTCCTCCCGCGCGCCGTCGGTGTCGCGCAGCGTCACGGTCGCGTCGAGCACGGCGCACGCCGCGGCGAGCTGGGTCGCGGGCTCGCCGTTGGCCACGATCCCGGCGACGGTGCCGCGCTGTCTCGTCTGTGCCGTACCGGTGTGCGCGAGCGCGTCGGTCAGCAGCGGATTTCCCGCCCAGCGCAACAGAGTCTCCTGCCGGCAGGTCGCCCCGACCGACACGAACCCGCCGTCGTCCCCGATCACCGCCAACCCGCGAACGGCGTTGATGTCGACCAGGTGCGCGGGCCGGATCCGTCTGCGGCGCATGGCGGGCACCAGGCTCAGCCCACCGGCCAGCACCCGCGCGTCCGGGCAGTCCGCGAGTAGCTCGACGGCGTCGTCGACGGTGCGCGCGCGGTGGTACTCACAAGGCGCCGGCCACATCGGTTCGCCTCCCTGTCACCGTGAGGACCACGATCAGCGCCATGCCGCTCAGCGCGAAGCACGCGGCGGCGAGCTGCGGGCCCGCGTCGAGGTCGAGCAGCGCGGGGCCGAACTCCGGCACGAACCAGTCCAGCAGCCGCAACCCGTACGCGGCCGCGGCCGCCACGGCGACCACCGCCCATCCGACCGACCGCTCGCGCACCGCCAACGTGCCGAGCAGGATGACCACCGGGATCGTCCACACCCAGTGGTGCTCCCACGACACGGGCGACACCAGGCACGCGGTCAGTGCGCACACCAGGATCCCGCGCAGCCGCCTTCCGTTGCGGTGCAGCAAGATCGCGGCCCCGAGCCCGGCGACACCGACCACGACGGCGACGACGACCCACACCGGGTTGATCGTGGCGGCGGACCGTGTCAGCCGGGCGACCACACCGCGCAGCGACTGGTTGAACGGGCTCTCCGGCGTGCCGACCCGTTCCGGGGAGAACCCGGCGCCGAACCAGTACCGGACGGAGTCGCCGGGCAGCACGGCGAAACCGACCGCGACGCACAGCAGGAACGTCCCGAGCGCGGTGCGCGCGGACCGCAGCCGGCCGGTGCAGGCCAGGTACACCACGAAGATCAACGGCACGAGCTTGAACGCGGCGACGACACCGAGCCCGACGCCCTGCCAGCGCCTTCCTTCGCCACGCAACAGGTCGACCAGCACCACGAACATCAGCAGCAGGTTGATCTGCCCGAGGCTCAGGTCGCTGTCGACCGGGGAGCCGAACAGCGCGCCGAACGTGAGCACGACGGTCGCGGCGGCACGCGGGCCGGTGCGGGTGACGCCGACCGCGCCGAGCGTCAGCCACACGGCCAGCTCGAGGAACAGGATCTCGAGCCCGGCCCACACCGCGGCGGGCACCACGAGCACCGGCACGAACAGCAAGGCGGCGATCGGTGAGTAGGTGAACGGAAGCCCGCCCCCGGTGGTCACGTCGTAGAGCGCGCCGCCGTGCAGCACGGTGTCCGCGCCGAGCCGGTAGACGTCGAAGTCGACCATCCAGAACGGCCAGTCGTGGTGCTGTCGGTAGGCGAGCACGCCGAACACCGCCCCCGCGACCGCCGCGCCGATTAGCAGCCAGCCGGTGCGCGACCGACCCGGCACGATGTCGGGCGGTGTCGTCGTCGCGGCGGTCACGTCGTTGCCGCCTTCTCCTCGTCCGCGCGCAGTGCGTGCGCGGGCAGCCGGCGTTCCAGCGCGCTCATGGCGATGGTGCCGACCGCGGCGAGCACGCCGAGCGCCAGCCAGGGCAGCGTCCGTCCCGCGGTGAACAGCACGGTGAACAGCCCCGGCGCCAACACCATGGCGATGGTGAACGAGTACTGGAAGATCGCGAGGTACCGGCCGCGCAGCTCGGCGGGCGCGGCGGCCGCGGCCAGCGCGTTGGACACCGGAGCGTGGATCAGCTCGGCCACCGCGTAGAACACCATGCAGACCGCGAGGTAGGGCACGAGCACGCCGGCCGGCACCTCCACGGCGAGCGCGGAGGCGATCGCCCATACCGTCCACAGTGCGCCGGCGATGACGAGCGCGCGCACTCGGGACAGCGGCTTGACGAGACGCACGGCGACGGTCTGGCCGACGGCGAGCAGGATGGTGTTGCCGACGAGCAGCGGCCCGAGGAGCCAGCCCGGCGCCGCGACCCCGTCGACCAGGTACACCGGCAGCGCGATCCCGAGGAACACACTGCACAGCGCGAACACCGTGTTGGTGGCGATCAACGCCTGGTAGGGCCGGTCGGCGAGCAACACGCGGTAGCCGCCCCGCTCAGCGGCCGCACGCTGCTGGCGACGCCCGGCCCGCACGAACAGCAACAGCACCCCGGCCGCGACGAACGTGACCGCGTTCGCGAGCACGACCAGGCGGAACAGGTCGTCGGTCGCGCCGGCCAGCAGCAGCCCGGACACGAGCCCGCCGACGCCGTAACCGGCCGTCTGCGCCATGCCGACGAGCGCGAACCACCGGTCCGGTGTCGTGCCGTCGCGTTCGGACAGGTCGGCGACGAGTGTGAAGACGGCCGACCAGAACGCGCGCTGGCCACAGGAGACGAGCATCGCGGCGAGCACCAGCGACACCGGCCCGGACACCGCGAGGTAGCAGAAGAACCCGAGCGCCTGCGCGAACTGGGCGAGGATCACCACGGAACGCGCGCCGAACCGGTCGACCGCCTGGCCGACCAGCACCGGCAGCGGCAGCGTCACGGCCGCCGCGACACTGAGCAGCACCCCGACCGTGGCCAGCGGGATCTCGGGTACCCGTGCGAAGTACAGCAGCGACATCGGCGTGAACAGTCCGGTGCCCAACGCGTCGATGGAGGTCGCCGCGAAGAACGGGAGGTTGCGGTTCGCCATGTCAGCCACCCGTCCCGAGCACTGGCCGGACCGGGACGACGGAGGTGGCGGTGCAGAGCATACTCAGTCTATAAAACCGACCGCCCGGTTTGTCAATTCGGCTCGACCGAGCCTCCGGCGCGCCGTCACAACGGCAGGCAGCGCAGCAGCGCGAAGCCACGGCCATCATCCCCCTCCGCCACGAGCCGGCAGTGCGGCCGCAGCATCGCCGTTACGTACTCCGGATCCGTCGCCACCGGGGCGTCGAGCGCCGTCGACCACACCAGCACGACCTCGGCGCCGACACGCAGGCCCTCCAGCAGCAGTGCGGACATGTCGGCCGCGTTGAGCATCCGCCACAGGTCCACGTTCACCACGCGGTCGAACGATCCGTCCGCGAACGGCGTCGACACGCCGAGGAGGTGGCGGTTGTCCTCGTCCGGTGGATCCCCGTGGTCGCAACGGACTCCGGTGCGGTCGACGCCGAAGCCGAACCACAGTTCCCGTTCCGCCTTCGGCAACGCGGCGGCGACGGCCGCGCCGCGGACGGCGCCGCCGCCCCGCATCGCGTCGAGACACCGCTCGTAGTGCGGCACCGCGCGGGCGACCCGCAGCGGCGGCGCGCCGAGCAGCTCGACGTCGAAGTGCCGGTACCGGTCCTTCATGTACGGGACGTAGCCCTGTGCACCGGCCCAGTCGGCGCGCCAGTCGCGGTAGTGCGGCAGGTGGTAGGTCAGCGCCGCCGGGTCGTACTCGAAATACCCCGACCCCCGCCCCTGGTGCAGGAAGATCCGGTAGGCCAGCTCGTTGTCCTCGTACCCCCAGCGGCGGAAGTCCTCGTTGAACCCGCCGACCGTGTCCAGCAGCTTGCGCGAGACGGACATGTTGTTGCAGTAGGCGAAAAGCCACGGCGTACGGCTGCTGGGGAACACGTCGGGCTCGAAACCGAGCTGGTAGCGCGGATCCTCCTCCAGCGCGCCGTGCCCGGACGGGAACCGGCCCGCGGTGAGCTCGGCGAGGGTGTCCCACTCCGGCTCTAGACGGCGCCCGAGCAGGATGTGACCGTCCGCGCGGTCGGCGAACCGGTCGTGGCGCGCCAGCAGGTCCGGGGCGCAGAAGGAATCCGCGTCCAGCAGCAACAGGTCGTCGTGCCGCGCGATCGCGATACCACGGTTGCGGGTGCGGGCGCGCCCGAGGTTCTCCTCGTTGCGCAGGTAGCGGATGTCCAGTACGTCCGAGAAGCGGGCGGCCTCCGCCGCGAGATCCTCCGTCGAGCAGTCGTCGACGAGGACGATCTCGAACTCGTCGGACGGAAGCGTCTGCGTGGTCAGCGACGACAGCGCCAGCCGTAGACCGCTCGCCTGGTTGTACGCCGGGATGACGACGGACAGCGACATGACGTCCTCCCCTCAGAGGTTCGCGACCGCGGGAAGCGGTCCCGTCCAGCGGAACTCGTCGGTGAGCACGTTCTCCCGGATCAACCCGGCGAGCCACGAGCTCCGCTCCCCCGGGCCCCAGCGGGTGCCGAGGCGAGGGAACGGCGCGGTGCGGTCGAGCAGCGCGGTCACCTCGGCGACCCCGTCCTCGACCGTCCGCTGTGGACGCCAGCCGTCGATCCGGTCGGTGAACCGGTCGAAGCACACGGTGTAGCTGCGCCGGTCCGGCGACCCGGTGAAGCGCACCCCGACGTCCGGGTACCGGGCCGTCACCAGGTCGGCCACCTGCCGGAGGCTGTAGTTGGCGCCCGGCACCCCGACGTTGAACACCTCGCCGAAGACCGCGGCGGAGTCGGCGGACAGCGTCTCGAGGATCGCCGACGCCGCGTCCCGCACGTGCAGCAGCGGCCGTTCGGCGCTGCCGTCGCCGGTCACGGTGACCTGGCCGTGGCGCCACGCCGTGCTCGTCATCCGGTTCACCAACAAGTCGTTGCGAAACGCGGGCGACGGCCCGTAGAGCGTCGCGAAGCGCAACGCGGTCGGGCACAGCCCGTCCGCGGTGAACGCGACGATCGCGCGTTCGGCCCAGAGCTTGCTGTGCGCGTACGCGGTCAGCGGACGCACGATGCCGTCCTCGGTGAGGTTCGGCTCCGCCGCGGCGCCGTAGACGCTGCACGACGACGCGAACACGAACCGTTCGACCCCCGCTTTGCTCGCCAGCCAGGCGAGTCGGATCGAGGCGCGCTGGTTGATCTCGACCGTCACCTCCTCCGACAGCTCGCCCGCGGCGTCGTTCGACAGGCCGGCGAGGTGCACCACGGCGTCATGCCCCCGCAGCTCCTCGACGGTGACGTCGCGGACGTCCCAGGCGGCCGACTCGTCGCGCTCGACGTCGAAGAAGCCCGCGTCGCCGCCCGTCACCTCGTGCCCCGCGGCGAGAAGCTCCTCGTGCACCACCGAGCCGAAGTAGC
>Ga0193742_1000131_pt1 | contig 52466 bp, 86 predicted proteins | sample L2c1metaG_FD_165511 | JGI IMG/M metagenome (GOLD analysis project Ga0193742, IMG submission 165511) | Soil microbial communities from a riparian zone of the East river system, Colorado, United States - L2c1 | ecosystem: Environmental > Terrestrial > Soil > Riparian zone | place: USA: East River... | reverse complement strand
CAACACCATTCGTAGCTGTCTCTTGAACGAAGACCTCCACGTGTGCGTCGAACATCTCGCACATCTTCTCGGCGATCCACTTGGCAATGTTCTCCGTGGTCGGATCTTCTTCGCACGGAACTAGACCAGGCAGGAACTTCTGCGTCGAGTCCAGCAGGTACGCTGCAGGGTCACCATCCACCGACTGGCTGTAATCCGATTTGAGCTGGAAGATCGGTCCAGCCCATGGATCTACCTTGTTCAGCAGCAGCTGGTGATCGTAGTGGTCATCCAGATAGCTCCTGAACGACTTCTTCATCGCACCGAACTCGAACTGCTGACCCAAGAAGCCGTGCAAGATTCCGCCAGGCTTGATCTCTCCGTGCACTCGAAGCGTCACAACCATCGAGTGGCCGTGAATCTTCTGGCACTTACCAGGCAGATTGTACAGTCGATGTGCCACTTCCATGTTGTGCTTCAGTTCGATAAAGCTCATGCCAGCTCCAGCTTGATTCGGCCATCCACCATACGCGCTTCTAGCCGCCACGGCTCCGTTCCCACCATGTGATCCGGTATGCCTTGCAGACCTTCACCCTCTATCATGACGTCGATGCCTAGCTGTAGAAAGTTGTCACGCACCCCCATTAGGTGAACGTTCTCAGGCAGATCCAGTATCTGCCAAATGAGCTCTTCGCTCAGGGACACTATCGCACGCTTCATGACCACCGTTCCTAGGCCCGTGTGGAGTACTGCTTAGGAGCTCTATTGCTTGTTAAACACTAATCGAACTCACCGCGTCTGACGGCTTCGAGGAACTCCCGCCATTCGGCTTCGCTGAAGTACACCTGTCGCTCACTACCGCGACTGTTCCGAACTTCTCGTCCGGTAGCTACTCTTCGAACCTCGACACAGGATTGAGATTCGCATCGCGAACTCCTCTGCCAGCTCATTTCTTCGCGGTCTTCCAGAAATCTGTGTTCTCGTACTCTGTCTGGTCCTCGATCTTATACGGAGTGTCGCACCACTCTGGAACGTCCTTTGAAATCTGCCACTGAGCATGATTGATAGCCTCTAGGCGCTCCACGCAGGTCCCACACTTACCGCAGTGCTTCTCGCCACCCTTATAGCAGCTCCAGGTCAGATGAAACGGAACACTGAGCTCGATGGCACGATAGGCAATGGTTGCCTTCGAGTAGTGTAGGAACGGTGCGTAGATTGGAAGAGCCGTTCCCTTGAACTGCATACCACCAAATTCGACGACTTCATCGTTGGTGGTGAAATTGTGGAAACCTTCGTTACCCCGCAGTATTGCCTGACCCAGGGAGAAGATGAACTCTGGTCGGCAGTCAGGGTATACGAAATGGTCACCCGCGTGAACACCGATACCGACCGTGCGGTAGTGATTGTTGACAGCCAAGCCTGTAGCGATGCTCAGCATAATCATGTTACGGTTTGGGACAACCGTAGCCTTCATGCTGTCCTCAGCGTAGTGCCCCTCAGGAACTTCGATGATGTCGTTGCCTTCGGCATGCTTGTGATCGGAGGTCAGAGCCGAGTTGCTGATCAGGTGTGTCAGTCCTGTCAGGTCGACGATGTCGTGCTTGAGGCCTAGGATCTGTGCGGTCATCTTGGCGAAGGTCAGTTCCTTGGCGTGCCGCTGTCCGTAGTTGAAGCTGAGCAGATGCGGCGTGTAGCCCTTGTCCAGCATGTCGTAGACCAACGTCGTACTGTCGAGACCGCCAGAAACAATGGCGACGCTGTCAGGCTGGTGCGTGACCGGGGGGAACTCGATCGGCTGAGTCACTTAACTCCTCCTCGTGATACTGTCGGATAGTACACTTGCCGACTTGTGCCATCTGTCCGCTGCATTGCTATCTGGCCTCGTTGGATTAGCGTGTCGAAGACTTGGTCTGCGATCCTCGCTGTGAGGTGGTAGCTCTGCATCAGTTGTGCTCGACTGACACCTGGACGCTTTACAATCGCGCCTAGGATCTTCTCAATGTCTCGCTCGAACACTGTCTTGCCGATCCCGTTGACGACTTCGATGGCATACGTACGCCACTGCTCGACATATCGGATCGCATGTAGGATGTCGGTTACTTCTACTGACACGTGCTTGTCGAACTGTCTGGCGCCTGCTAAGAGGACCGCTGCCTTAAGGCCTGACTTGGCTAACCGATCGAATAGTGGTGTCATCAAGTCGGGCTTCTCCGATTTGAGTCCACACTCCAGCAGCTCGCCCTCTAGTCTGTTGTATCGCTCCCAAGCATCTGGTGTCAGATGCGCTTCGAAGCCACCTTCGATCGGTCTGTGCTGGTCTAGTGCCTTGATGTGGATCGTCCGCTGTTGACCGTAGTGGTCGCGGATCTTCTCCATCTCTTCTACGAGCGCCGCCTTGTTGCCCATATCGCGTAGCGCAGGTGGTCCAAGTGGCTTGACTCGAGTTGTGTCAGATTCCGCTGTAACGAAGATGAATCGTGGTATGAAACCTGAACTGACATGTTCGTGCGTAAGTAGTGACTGCACGCGATTGCGAATCCCTCCCGCCAGAACAAGCAGAATAGGATCGCGAACAGTAACTGTCTCCTTTCGCAGGACTCGCTTCTGCATCTTTCCATCGTACAGTTTGGTAAGCACCTCGGCCATGCCTGCCATGTAGTCTTTCTTGGTAATCTGCTCGAGGAGTCCACTAAACTCATCCCTCCAGAACACTGACGGTCTCTTCGGCCTTGCCTCTAGCTGTTGCAGGAGGCCTTCGATCGATCCATCAGTTGCTAAGATAACGTCAGGATCGACTTCCAGTAGGAGGTCGATCCCGATGTCCATCGCCGTACTCTTCCTCGTCAACGTTGTGTCGCCGAGAATCATAAACCAAAGGTTCGGTATCACTGTTCCGAAGCTGGTCGGCAGTACTAGCCGACCGCTTAGCAAAGCGGATAGAATCGTGAAGGCACCAGCCTGGTGATACTGAACAGCGGCATCCCCCAGCGACGAAGCCCATTCGACGTACCTCTCTGCGAAGCCTTCCTGCGCATCAGCGATCTTGGACTCTTCGATTGACAGTAGCGGTTGGATCTCCGCGCCTTGGAAGAAGACTGCGTTCACGTTCTCCTGGTACTTAACGAACGCTCGACATACTTCTATCCACAGGTACGTTGGGTCCTTATGATCGCGCTGGTACTTGTTACACTTCGCCGCACTAGCTACGACGAATACCTCTTCCTTTGACATGCCCCCTTCGAAGCACATCATCTCCATCTTCCACAGAGCCTCGCTCCATGATCCTTCTGGCTCGTGCATGAAGGTGGCTAGTGCTGCTGGTAGTACTTGATGGCGATACTTAAGGAACAACTGCTCTGCGGTTTCTTCTGGCAGCTCCTCTGCCGTCGGCATCGGCGCCTTTAGGAACTCGGAGTGTTGTACCTCAGGATACTTGCCGAAATCTTTCAGTGTGTACAGTGCTCGATCAGTTGCGATCGTTTGCACTCTAGGATGGCCGCTGTACTTGAAGTTAGGCGTACCGGGCAGTCGCAGGAGCTGTGTCAGATCCCAGCCACTACGATCTGCGCCATCGGAGGCGTGATAGTAGGCGATTCTCTTCGACAAGTCTTCTGCGACGTGCGGCGGCTGCGGCTCTGTGAAGCGCCATAGGGCTTGGTACCGCCCAGGGCTTGATTCCACTGCTAGCGTCGGTGATACTAGCATCTTGGTCGGGTCGCAAGTGTCCAGATCCGCCCACGCTGCTGGACATTCCTTAACCGTATCCTTTCTGCGCTTCCGCTCCGAGAAGAGCATAGGGCAGTAGTATGCGTTACTTTCTAGCATGCCACGTTGTACTGTGGCAATCATGTTGTTCAGTTGTGTCGGGTACTCAAAGAAGTGTTCCGTGAGCTTTCGTTCGCCTGAGTTCGTAGCTAGGAACGCGAGGCAAACGAAGCCAGTGGCCCTAGGACCGAAGGCCGCACGGAAGAACGTATCAAGAGTCTTGTGTATATCATCGCTCACGTTCCCCTCCGCGTGGGAATGGAAGGGAATTGGGGCCACCCAGGCGCGACGATGAGTGGCCCCAACTCAATTGGAAAGGGGTACTACGGGAGGATGCTCTTGCCAGCGGCAGTGACGCTTCCGCCAGTCCGCTGCTGAGGGATTGAAGCAGTAACCTCGCCGAGGGCCTTGAACCCACTCACGTCGTTCCGCGGCTCGTAGGTCTTCTTCTCGCCGGTGCTCGCGTCAGTCACTGTGCGCTCCGGCGTGATCTTGGCCTTCAGCATGACCTCACGGCCCATGAGCTCGTCCAGGTCGGGAACCTCGAGCTCGCCAGCCGTGACGTTGTAGCCGAGAGCCTTCATCAGACCCGAGATCGTGTACAGAGCCTTGTCGAAGAGCATGGCGTTGGTGAAGATCTTCCGACCCTCGTACGCCTCCGGCTCCGCGATGGTGAACTCGAGGCTGTAGTACGGCTTGCCGTAGTTCTTCTGCGAGTTCGACTCCTTGAGCTCGCCGTCAGAGATGACGACCTTGTACCACCCAGCCGGGACTGGCTCGATTACACCAGCCTTGGCTTCCTTGTCGGACATGTTAACGGTGATACCCATTACGCGTTCTCCTTGTAGTAGTTCATGATCGTTTCCATTGTTACCGATTCGTTTTCTGCACCGATTACCATCGGCATGACTACGCCGCGCACTTTTGCTACTGCCTTGTCAGTCTGCTGTGTAAGCAGAAGTCGAGTTTGGACGCCTTCAATCTCCTGTCTGTACATAAAGAGGACTACATCAGGGATCTGAGGTAGCTTCTTCTGGAACTTGCCGTTGACGAGCGGCTCCCACTTCGACTTGCCCATCTTGTCCTTTGTGAGGTCAGCATGGGCAATGAAGATGACGTTCATCGGCAAGTCCCGGAATCTACGAACGAACCGCAGCATACGGACAAGAATCTTGCCCCACTCGCGGATGCTAGGAATGTCCGGATCCCGCTTCTCGTTCTCGGGATCCATCTTGAGCTCTTCCATCACGGCTTCCTTACAGTGTTCCAGGATCTCGCTGATGGAGTCTAGAACAATCGTTCGGTAGTCGTGAGCACCAGCCAAGCATGCTGCGTAGATCCGATCGTAGTCCGCCCAACATGTTGCGGTCAGCGTCTCGACGTCAGGCCAGGCCTGCTTCAAAGTGTCTGCACCCGATTCGGCATCCACGTAGAGGACGTTCCGCATTCCAGGCACTTCGTGTGCTGACCCTGCGAGCCAAGTCTTGCCAACACCCGCTTCACCATAGATCAGCATGTTAACGTTGCGTACTCGATCACGTGGCCGTTGAATCGGCAGTCCAGCGAACTGTGTCGGCGTGATCGTCTCAGTCACTTGTTCATCTCCCGCAGAAGCCGTGCACGCAGCGCGGCCTTCACGTTAGGATCGATTTTCATGTCGTACGCACGGTACTGCTCGAGCTGCCGGATGACTGCTCGCCTCTTGAGGTAGGGAAATAGTCGGTACAACAACTTGGTGCGCATTATTCCTCCGGTTCGCACTTAAGGTAGAGCGTGGCAGCCTCGGGATCGAACTCTACGTCCATGATATCCCAGACCTCTCCGCCCTCCGTAAGTACCTGAACCTTTCTTGCTGAACCGGAGTGTTCCGACGGGTTAAGCAGTGATGTTAAGTCGAGGTGGTTCACAGAGCCTCCATCCTCTTGTCAGTACTTGGTTGAGCCTCTTCCCAGTAGTGACGTGTACGTTTTTCGAACATTGTTTCCAAGGTGTACTCATAATCCTCGCCACGGTTCTTCCCGAGGCAAGGCTCCCAGAAGGCACATCCACTAGCGTCAGTGAAACCTTTGCAGTGGAAGCGTCCTGGATTAGGATAGATCGGCAAGCTCGGGTTGGTCATCTCCGTCGCCTCGAGATAGATCATCTCGCCAGCTTGTCGGAGTTCCTCGTCGTTCCGATGAATCTGGTGACGTGCATGGAACTGCGGAGCGTTGTGCTTCAGGTACTCGAGGAAGTCATCGTAGGCACCTGACTCATACGCTTCAACATCGTTCTCCGACACCGTATTTCGGAATAGCGCCAGGGTAGTAGTTTGCTGCTTGTTGGTGGAGAACATTCTACCCTTGTACGGACGGGAAAGCAACTCAGGCTCTTCGGGAACTGCCTTCTTAATCTCGGCATAGATGAAGCCTGCGACGTCCAGTCCAATAGATGCTAGTGCCCAACAGTACGAGGTGATCTGGTCATCGTTCCACATATAGTCGTCCGTTGTGTTCGTATCAACACCTGACAGACGTGCTGCTGTCTTCCAGTCACCGACCCAAATGCGTCCGTACCGATCTTGGAAGATGATGTCGATACGTCCACCGTAGGTAACAGGCAAACCCTTCCAGTGAGCTCTCTCTTGTTCTGGATCGACTCCACCGAGAGGCTCTGGACGCTTGCTCAACCACCAGTTAGTGTAGCGAGCCCAACAGTGGTCACACTTGCACCACAGAGTTTCGCCGTTCGGACCGGTAATGGGTACTTCGAACTTGATCTCGACCTTCAAAGGCTTGAGATCCATGTCCGCTTTTGGTGCTATGGTTCGGAAGTAGTATTTGAGCATACTCTCGCCGAGCTTGACCCTGTCCTTGTAGTCCGCAGACATCTCAGGACTGATCTCGTCGTTCATGCGAATGTATGCGGCCCTTTGGGAATCGGTGATCTCCCGGAACTTTATCAGCGCCAACTGTAACGCTGCTTCCGGGTCTGGGTTCTCCCATAGACCCAACCAGAAGCCGTAATAGGCTTCCATCGCTGCGTGAAACGCAACGCCGAATTCAAGAGGACGTGCGGTCACTCTCGGGTAGTACATCTGGCGAGAGATCCAGTCCCAACGCCTGCGGCAACCACGAAAGGACCGACGCTCAGAGGTGTGCAGTGAGTGCGTCAGACCCGCATTGATGTAATCGTTTACACTCCGTAGCATGGAGGGGTGTCCTAGCTATGAGGGGGATACTTGTTCGTTTGTGTTCTTGTGTTCTATTATATTATAACGGGTAAACCGTGATGAACACTAGGGGGTAATTAAGAGGACTTTTTGTTGTTTTCTACGGCGGTCCCTTCAATCACCTTCAACTGGGGAGGGTGTGCAGGCTCGCGGGAGGGGTACCCACGTTCGTGCACGAGCTGGTAGAAGACGGGTACCTCTGTCTCTTCCGGACAGAGACCGCAGTCGAGTATCTTACGTAGGTCGAGCATCCGTTCCTCCCTTGAAGTGGGCCTCCTGATCAGGCGGGATTGGTTCGATAGTTCCTAGGCGTTCCAGGACAGTAGGCCGTGTGGGCTCTTCGATCCCCAAGTACGCACTCCGCTCACGGGGATGCGTGAGCGGTTCGATGAGGTTCTTCGGATGCTGCCACTGACCCTTCTTGGGCCTTCCGCAAGGACGATGGACCCACCAGCCGAACTTTGCGCCTAGTACGGAGTTGTCGCCAGGGTTCGTGCACTCACAGAACTTGACGGGCTTACCCCAGACAGCACGGGTGAATACGTTGTCCGAGAAGTATCCGTAGCTACCCCCCTCTCCATTAGGATTGGCAGCGGAAAAGAAGACATCGCGCTGCTTGACGGCTTCGATGAAGCGTTCGGCCTCAGCGTTGTCGTCAAAGCTTAGTAGTACGTACCTTGCCATCATGCCCCCAGCAGCTGTAGCGCTTCTGCGTAGTTCGGACTGCTTACAGGCACACAGATCACGTGCACCTTTCGGACCTCAGTGTGCGTCTCCTGAGGGAGACGTGCTATCATGGTTAGAGCGCCAGACTTCATGACCGTCTTGCACAGAGGGCACACATACTCATGTCCTCGAGGGGTTGCTCCGCCAGCCATACCGCTTCTCTTGACCTCGAATCCCATTCTAGTTCAGATCGCTGTTACGCTGGCGCTCTTCCTCGGTGTAGAGGCTCGACAGCAGATCGTCCGCGAGAGCTTCGAGAGCAGCCTCGTGCATTTTCTCTCGCCACTCTTTCGAATTCTTCTGCACGATGATGCCAGAGATGTTCGCGATAGGGTACAGGAGGTACCGATCGTCTTTGAGCCGAACGTGCATGAAGTTGTTGAGGTCGGCAGGCCAAGGGCCCCAGCACTCGATGTCCTTGAAGGGAAAGTGTGCTATCTGATGGAGCTCACCCTTCCTGTCCGGAGCCCTGTCGTGGAAGTAGAATGTTACGCTGCCGTCCGGTTCCGGCATCTGAGGGGTGGTCGACACGGTCTTCCTCCATCATCTGTCGTATTGCATGTACGTCTGCGGCGATGTCGCCCATCTTGCCAGCAATGGAAGCCACGCCGAACATGATCGCTTGGGCCATGTGCCAACGGTTGTCGCTGATGAAGAGCTTGCCCTTGGGCGTATTGCCGAACTGGTACTCCGCATCCTCCGCAGTCGAAGCGTTGGCGTATGGTGAACCGGGAACACGATTGATGAAATCGTCTCGCGCCTCGTCCAGACCTTTGTAGAATTGTTCCCGTGCGACGACGGCCTTGCCCATGTACTTGACCATGGACTCTTTCCATGTACTCATATTCATTCACCTTCCTCAATACGACTAGTTGTTCAGGCAATACTCCACACGGGCCTTTGAAACGTTGTCACGGTGAAATGTTCGATGGACATTTCACCTTCTTGCGATTACTTGGTCTTCGTCCAGGTTCCGCAGTCGGATTTGAAGTCGTGACCCTTCTTCAGAGTCACACTCGGGCGTCCGCCGTCCACGATGTCGTTGGTGATGATGCTCTCTAGGTTGGTCCCGCTCTTGTAGATGCCCCAGTAACAGGGACCATCTTGGGGCTGGTTGAGCTTGTACGTGCCCGCAGGGACATCGACGCTGATCGTCCACGTACCGCTCTCGATGGTCGGAGCGGTGTTCACCTTCGGACGCGTGCCAGGATTGGGGGTTGTGGTCTTGTCGGGCGCGAGCGTCGGGGCGAAGGTCTCAGGTGCTGACTCCGCGATCCCTGAGAGCCCTGCCACGGCGAGTGTACCGCCGCCACCGCAACACGCAGCGAGACCAACAGTTACCAGCGCGATCTTCGTGCCTTTCCTCATTACGACTCCTTTAGTTTGGGGGATGTGTTGTTAGTTACGTGGCCCGGGCAGGACTCGAACCTGCTACCTTCCACCCCGTACGAGTATCTCTAATCACTACTACGTACATGCAGGGCTGCGCATGGATGCACTTTCCAATACGTGCTACCGGACCTTGTTCCCCCGACAGAACTTGCATCCTGTCGGGGGCATTCCTATGCAGTAAAGCGTCGTCGACGCGCGATGAACATCAGAGCAACCCCTGCAAGCAGGAGCCCTGCGCCACTAGCCAGGATGACCTTCCCCTTTGCACCAGTTACGGGCAAGCCGGGCTGGTCGTCATCCGAGCCAGCCTGTCCGGGGACGGGCGAGGTCGGCGCGGTACTCGGGGAGGTGCTCGGAGAAGCCGTCACGTCAGGACTTGGGGAAACGGTCTCACTGGGCTCCGGTTCAGGACTGGGGCTCTCCTCCACCTTGGCCTTGCACTCGACCCACACGTTCAGCTTCTGCGCCTGCTCACCGTTCTGCACGTACCAACCGGTCTCATCGGCCTTGGTGGTGTAGTGCGGGTATTCGGTCGCGGCCTCCATCTTGGCGTCGACCTTGACATCGAGGTGTTCCGCGCCTTCGGCGTAGGTGTATCCGCCGGTGACCACCTCGGTGCCTTCCGGGCACGACCATCCGCCGAAGCCATTGGGACCGAAGTCCATCAGGCCCGACTCGTGCTTGGTTGTGTCGGTGGCCGCCTGAGCAGCGGTTCCCCCGAGCAGCAACAGAGCGAAGGCAGAAGTCGCCACCGCTACAGTCCTTACCCTCATGGTTCTCCTCTTCTATTGGTAACTCTGTCCGGCAATCCCAGAGCAGAGTATGTAGCCAAATACACACATCAGTGCAATGGTTGTGATGACAATGGCGTCAATCAGAAGACTTCTCATACCGCCTCCTGCATGAGACAGGCTCGACACAAATTACGATGTCGTAACCACTCTTGCGAACCATTTCCATCGGAACGCCTTCAATCTTACAGGCGTCACAGTGCTTGAATCCTGGATTGTCCGATACAAGCTTCAGGATCGGCTTCTTCGTAACTGCCACAGTGTCCTCGCCCGTGTGGAGTTTTTAGTCGCCCACCCGCTGGCTTGGTATAATTGGGTAGACTTCGTGAACGTTGTCGTGTTCCTTGTTGTCGAAGCCCTCCACCTTGCAAGGCTCTGTCGACAGGTGGTGGTGAACTACCGAGCTGTGTGGGTAGTACTTGTCCTGCGCAGCCTTAATCGACTGCTGCTGGATGACCTGGAGATCGGTGCCCAGGTCGGGGTGGTGATAGCTGTGTCGGTCTGCTTCGTAGTCACCGATCTTGATCATTGCCAGGTCACCCCTGTCGTGGTCTTGTGTGCACCTACTACCTGGAGCTTACCGTTGGCCATCTTGGCGGTGTGCTTGGCACGGCAGGGCAGTGCGTACTTAACGGTCTTCGGTCGACCGTTCTTACCTGTGACTTCTTCGTGGAAGGTCAGTGCGTGCAGACATCCCTTGAGGTCTTCCATGACCGGTACGAAGCCCAGTTTGGAGGACTTACGTCGTTTGGCCCAGTTCTTACCTACGGCACCTTTACCTGCTGCGATCACGAGGGGTGTGTGCTCCTTACCAGAATTTTACCGAGGGGATTACGTCGTTGATGTGTACTTCCTTACGAAGCTCTTCGCCCTTGTCGCCCAGCATTTCTCGGAGCCACTCCCACTTGAGGGCGATCTTTCTGTTTCTCCCAGAGTCGATGGTAGTTCGTGCCACAATGTCAATGATGTGGACCGCATTCTTTTGTCCAATACGGTGAAGGCGATCCTCAGCCTGACGGTTTTGCGACGGCGACCACGCTCGGTCAATGAAAATGCATGTACTAGCAGCTGTAAGGGTGATCCCAGTACCACCAGCCGCGATGGTTCCCGCAAACACACGTAGCCGCCCCGACTGAAAGTCCGATACCAACTGACTACGATCTCTCGCTGGGGTGTCTCCAGTAAGAATCCCGGCCGCAATACCTTCAGCCTGTAGCCTCTTACCCAATAGGTTGATGACCTGCTTACTTTGGCTAAACACCACCACGGGTGTAGATGTCGCATCGATAATCTCCATCACCGCGTCCAGCTTAGAGCTGGGTTCGGTTAGACGAAGTACCTGCATGGGGATCTTCTGCTTTTCCCCGTCAGCGTCGACTATCGTCTTGTAGATCGTCTCGAGTTGACCGTAGGCACAAGCGAACTGCTGCAACCGCACCAGTTTTGCGATGACCATTGGTGCTGCGATCGGTTCGTTCTCGTGCTCCCCCACCCAGGCCAGCATAGTATCGCGCATTTGGTTATACGCGGATCTCTGCTTCGTATGCAGGTCAACCTTGACGGTACTGTAGTACTTGTCAGGAAGGTCGTCCAGTACTTCTTCCTTGGTGCGCCTTACGTATCCGTGCGCAATCTGGGCGTGAAGCTCCTCAGCGTTCGCAGTCCCGGCAATGACATTGTATTTGCGTCCGTCTTGGGTCTCCTTCTGCACCTTGATGGTGTGGTAGTTACTAAAGCGGGTGAAGTTTGTGAACACGTTCGGCCAAAGCCAGTTCAGGACACTCCACGCATCGTCCGGGTTGTTATCTGCCCATGTGCCCGATAGGCCTGTCCTGTAGTACGGGCGCATGGCCTTGAACGATCTCGTAACTTGGGCCTTGCGATTCTTGATCGCGTGGATCTCGTCGCCAACAACGTGAAACCATGCTACCGATTTGAGCTCGTCCGTAATGAACCTCAGGGCCGGCCAGTGACATACGAACACGTGGTAGAGCGGTAGCCCCTTGGAATCCTTCGCGTGAAAAGCTGCTGTGAACTTGCGTCTGTTCTTCGGGTTCATTACGAAGACCCGTAGGTTGGGTGCCCATTCTTCGAAGTGGTCCTTCCAGCTCCCCATAACCGTCATCTTTGTCACTACGAGTGTCTGAGCTGTGAGGCCGCAGTTGTGCATATTGCGGCGCATCACGTCCATCGCAATGGCCTGAACCGTCTTGCCAAGGCCCATGTCATCACCGTTGAGCACCGAACGTTCAGGTACCAGCCTCTTGGTGCTCACCTGCTGGAAGTCGAACAGCTTTGGCACAATGTCCCTTCCCTCATCTAGCTAGAGCTCTCGTAGCTTAGAGAAGGTTGATTAGACCCGATCTAACCTACTTCTAACTAGATGACTTACCGCTTTAGTACGGTTAGTGCGGCTTCAAGATCCTCGAAGTCTAACTAAGTTCTAGCTGGGATATCCTGGTAAGCGTAGCGCCGCTCCAGAACTCCCATGCTACAACGCCTTCTCGGTCTCTCTTGTTGTTGCGGAGCTCTACATCGTCGACCCTGAGCTCTTCGACAGCGTGCTTCACAGCGCGATTCCAGTCACTATCCACGTGCGAGATGCGATGGAACTCCTCGTTGCCTTGTGACACGACGTAGATCTTCACCCGCGGATCTCACCTCCCGGTTTCGTTTCCCGTTCTACCTGACGGGTCAACATGTCCACGACGTCTCTGGCACGTTGACCTCCAGGCAGCTTCGGAAAGAACTTCTCCCGATCTGTGATTGGGTCCGGAATGGTGTTGTCTGGATTGATCTGCACGACCCACGGCGTCTCGTGATACGCGCACCGTGTGTTCTTGCACTGCAGCGTAACCAACTGACTACCTGGCGCTGCACCAGATTCCCTCGACGCTGGACGGCGCCCTACGATCTCACCAGGAGACTCGTCCGAAGGGCACCGCCTTGCATCTTCCCAGCTAGATGCCATCAGATTCCTTTCTGTTCCAACGCCTCGACGCGCTCCTGGAGACGAAGGGTCACTCGCTCCAACCGTTCCACGCTCGAGATGGCAAGCTTCTGCAGGTCATTGACCCTCTGCTCTAGCTGGCCCACCTTTCCCTGGCGTACTCTGTTGCGGGTAGCTGCCTCCCGAAAGCTCTCCGGGTCTGGCTCCTTTAGGAGCGCCCAGCGAGACTCCGCACTTCCTCCACCTCGGCGAAGCTGTACAGCGTAGCCTTGGTTCTTGAAGGCAGTGGTGATCTTGCTGTAGTAAGGATTCGGCACCTTGAACTGCTGGAACAGGTTCGTCAGATGCCCCTGGTAAACCAGAACAGGCGCGTCTTCCCCTTCCATCTGCTCAGGAGTGGCCGCGTCCCGCATCGCCTCCCATACCTTAAGGGCCCAGTCGTACTGCGCTGGCACCGGCCTTTCGTCTGTCACGTTCGTCCTCCAGTAGGTTGAGCATCCTGATCATCGCTGTGCGTTGCTTCGGATGCTCGTCAAGGTCTTGCAGGAACGACTCTGGATCTCGGTACGAAGGGTCGGTATAGCGTTCCTGTTCGATCTCACGGTCGTCTCTGAACCAATTCTCGATCAGTGATATGCACTCGACGATATCGTCGTCGGAGAGGTCAGCTAATGCACTCACGTCTCTACCTTCTATTATACCGGTGAACCAAGGGGTAAATCACGGGTTACACTTGTGGATATTGTAGTAACAATGGTGCAGAAGAAAGGTCGCCCAGCCTGCGGTGGTGGACGACCTTTCCCCTTTTCCTATGCTCGCAGCATAGGAGCTTGTTACTCGACCTCTTCGACCTGACCCGTCGCGACCTCGCCGGTCTCGGCAGCGGCCTGCGGGGAGGTTTCGGCCTTCTTGGCCTTCGCGGCGGCAGCAGCTGCACGGTCCGCCTTGCTCTTGGCGACCCGAGCGTTCTTCTCGTCCCACCAGGCCAGGCCCTCGTCGGCCTTCAGGACGATCGCGCGACCCGGCACGTCGGTGCGGCACGGGAAGGGGTTCTTGCTGCTGGCGTCGTTGTTCTTGATGTAGCTGTACACGACCTGCGGACGCACCTCGATGGCCTCGGCCTCGGGGTTGGTCTCACGAGCCTTGGCGGTCAGGTGCTCACCCAGGAGCTTTGCGAACTGGACCGGGCTGATGAAGCCTTCGGGCACCGGCGGCCTGGTGGACTCCTTCTTCGCCTTCGCAGCCTTCGGGTCCGTCGGCGCCTTGTCGCTGCCCTGCGGCGGCACGACCTCGGCGTCTTCATCGTCCGCCGCGCCGATCTCCACGTCGGGATCCACGTCCGGGGCATCCGGGTCGACGTTGAAGTCGATCTCGTCGGCCGGCTCTGCCTGACCCTCGAAGGCCGGGTGGTCGCCCTCGCTGTGCGAGTTGTCCTCGAAGTTTGGCTCTTTGTACTCGTGCTCTGACATTTCTGTACCCTTCCCTCTGGGGTAGTTGTTTGTCTTGCGCTTCTGGATTAATTATACAGCAGCCTAAAGTGAAAAGCAAGGGTGGCAAGCGAATTTCTTTCAAGATCTTTTTACCGCTCAGTTAGGTTTACGACCTCCAGGTTCTTCGGGGTGGCGGTGATGTGGAATGCTACCTCGCCGTGGCCGTACGGCTCTACCTCTCCGGCGGATGATCTCGATGGCGTCGTCCAAGCTTTCGGCATCCTCCTCGGCCTCCAGCCACTCTCGGCCGTAACTGAGGTTGGACTTCGGCATTGGCTGCGTTGCAGTTACCCGAAACGACATCTCCACGCCTTCTCCATTACTGATAGTGCGCACATCTCCTCCAGTCCTTGTTTAACAACCGCTCGAAGCTCAGTCAGAACTCCACACGGCTTTTGTCTACGTGTTCGCCTTCTTCTGTACGGTCAGATCGTAGTTGAGCGCAGCCAGGATGGCTACCAACGAGGAGACCATGACGTTACGCCCGTTCTCCAAGTCGTATACGGTGTTGTGTGTTACGCCAGCTAACTCGGCTAGTACACGTGGCGATATCGCACGTTTGCGTCGGAGGTCACGAACGACCATTCCGATGTCTGATCCCACTAGTTCTTTGCGGGACCATGTTGCTACAGTTGCCATAGAGTCTCCCTTTTGCGACGGATGCCTCCCCGTTTACGAGGGCGGGGCAGGACTCGAACCTGCAGATGCCGTGTGTACCGTTGTACTGATCCGTCGATCGTTGTACAAGGTTCCCGCCCAAGACGGGCTCTCGCCCGCTCCGTGCTATTCAGTTTTCTCGCGGACGACATCCATCAGCCTAGCCAGTCCTCCCCATCGACGATCATCTCGGCGATACGATTGATGAACCACTCAGTACCTTCCAGGTTGTACAGCATCCAGAAGGCGTCGGTGATCATCTTGATCTGCTCCTTGCGGGCCAAGACCTCCTCAGTGGAGCCACCGAGGGCGGCCTTGACGATCTTGTTCGAATCCTCGATCATGTTGTCCAGGTGCTGGATGGTATTCCTCTTGATCTCCTCCTGGATGCCTGGGAGGTTATCGATAACGTACGACTTGTCGCTCGTCCACTGCTTCGTGGCAGCATTCACCTGCGCTTCCGCATCCTGCAACGAATCCCACGACCAATCGACGGCCGGGGTATCCGACTCCGCCTTCACCTCGGGCGTAGCTTCCGCCTTCACCTCGAGACCATTCTCGACTCTGGCCTCAGACACCAGCTCATCGAACTTCTCGTAGCGCTCCGTGTGACTGAAGCCCATCTTGCGACCGCTGTAGGTGGTGCACTGATCGCCGTTGCCCGCCTTACACTTCGGGCACACGACCTTACGGACCTTCGCCTCTTTGGCGGTGTCGTACTTCCGCCCCCGCGGCTTTGTCGCGAGGTCGGCGAGCCGCACGGCCGCGTTGTAGCGCTCCACGTGGTGACCCCTGCGCATGCCCCTACTAGTTCGGCAAGGCTCTCCTACGCCCACCGCACAGACAGGGCACTTCACCTTACGAGCCAGAAGCTCGTTAGTGTTTGTTACCTTCCTACCTCTTACCATACCGTCCATTCCTCCCTCGAGAATGTATCGGGTCTTACCTTTGCCCACCTGGCCCGAGCCGTGTGGAGTTTTGCTGAGCTACCATAGCCGCATTCATGAAGGTGAGTATGCGTTCGACGCCCCTAGGGGTGGCAATGTCGATGCCCTCGATTTCCTCGACCAGGTCACGCTGGATCTTCGTCAGTACTAGCACTTCGAGATCCCTGTACGGGACTTCGAACGTTACCGTATGATCATTGTGACGCAGCTCGTAGTTGCTACCGGCTGACGGAATGATGATCCTAACCTTGCCAGTGAAGTCACCGTGGTGATGGAAGGTCGTCTCCCCGCTACGCAGCGTGTGCACTTGTCCCCTCCTCATAGTCCGATGGGACTACGTAGGTCGTGGTCTTCTCCAGGATCTTCGTCTTGCCTCTCGCCCAAGCGTTCCTACGTTCGAACCCTCTGACGAACTGCTCTGCAGCATGCTCGTTAGGCCAAGCGATCCCCACCTTCTCGTAGAGGTCATTCCTTCCGTCTACGTACTTTTTCAGGACGTAGACTTCAAATTGCGTGAATCGTGTAGGTAGCTGTCCCAGAATCACAGTAGAGCCCTGGTCCACTGGACTACTGTGAACACAGCATCGACCACTGGTATTGCACTTAGCAACAATCCCTGCCATAGCCTCCTCCTTTGCATGTTCCTCCCCAGATAGGCGATAGCATCGGGTCCAGAAGTAAGGGGCGCTTCTGGACCCTCCTGCCAGCTCCTAGTCGGACATCACCGGATTCGGGCCGGAGAGTGCCTGAATGCTTCCGTGTTCCTCTCCGTTCTTGACAGTTACGTGCACTCCGTACTGCACGTTCTCATCTTCAACCTCTGCGGCGGTGATGAGGGCCTCGAGAGCTTCAGACCCTTCCAGCGTCCGCTCGTACTCCATCGCCTGCTCGAGCGTGTCACCGCCGTACGAAGCTAGCGGTGAAGTGTACGTGACCTGAATCGATCGCGTGACCACCAGTTCGACGGGTGCGTTCCTCACCTTCTCGACGACAAAGCCGTCGCTCTTGAGCGATTCACGTACTTGTTCGAGAAGTTCTCCCGGACCGATGTGCGTGTTGATGACTACAGTCACCGCGCGACTCTCAGGCACCCTTGACCTCCTCAGGTCCGCCAACGAGCGACCGGTACGTCTGTACCAGCCCGACCAGCTTGGCGTCTTCCAGCATCTCGATGAAGGCGTCGTCGCTCACCCAGGCCAGGTTGCCCTGAGCACCTGTGACGTGCCAGGCTGCGCCATCTGCGTCACCGCTTCGAACAGCTGCGTAGTGGTACGTCTTCTTCTCCTTGACGATCCCGCCGACCCTCTTGGAGGGGAGCTCCTTGGTGAAGTACACTACGGACCCCGCGTCCAGATCTCGTAGCGGAGCTAGTGCCTCGTGCCTCTCCTTGAGCTCCTCCAGCCGCGCCAGGTGTCGGCGCTGCGATCGGATCTCCGACTCGATGTTCACTTGTCTGTCCCTTCCCCTCTTGTCTGCCAGTTGTGCATTGATCCTCTGTTGCGAGGTCGTAGAGATGCGCTCGGCGATCACCCTGCGGTGCGCGTCCTCACGCTCACGCTGCCGAGCTTTCTCGATCTCGTACCAGTCTTGGACTGTCGGATTTCGATGTACCCTCAGGTTCTCTTGAAACGCGATGGTGTTGCGGACGTCGACCTCGGCATAGTCATGAAGGTGTGACGAAGGTCCTCGTGGACCATCTCCAATCGGACTGACGTACCCCGCTAACTCGGCTAGCATAAGATCCCAGCTTCTACCTTCGTACGCTTCCTCGTCGTCCGAGATCTCCTCATTCGTCCGGATGTCCTCTGAGTCCCCATAATGACCCATGTTTATCACCTCCTAACGATTCCGAGTCCTGCATGTGGCGACTCGAGTCAGCTTGCGGGTCCCGACCAACTAGCTCGACGGGCTAACTCGGGTCCTTACCTAGCTATCAGGCCACATGCAGAAGTGCGCAGTCGTCAGACTGTGGTCTTCCTCAGGGGTGGGAAGATATCGAAGATGCTCTGGAACCGCAAGTGGTGCTTCGGTTCCATGGCTGTCAGCGTACCGTTGTCGCCCTTCACGTCAGCGTTGCGAACCCTGTTGCGGTTCTTGTGCACGATCCGACGGTGCTTGGCCTCGTACTTCTCTTTCGTGTCGATCTTCATGCGGACTGGTCCTCCAGCTTCTCGTGGAACGCTTCGGCCTCGGAGACGATGATGTCATCGGCGACGGGACCCTCGATTTCGGTCCGCTGCTTCGGAAAAAGACGCCCAACGCGCTCCTGATGCTCCTGGAACTCCCGAGTCAGTACTACGTCCTCTCGGGTACGGCCCTTGCTGTCCCGGTACAGGTTCTCTCCGCTCTTCAGCTTCAGGTGCTTCAGCTTCGACTTCCCGTTCACGGTTGCACCGCTCTTGGTCTTGGCAGATGGCTTCGAGTTCGGTCCTGGCATTGTGTTCCTCCCCTAGATTTTGTTCCAGTAGGCCAACTTGCTGGCCGCGAGCCCGTAGACCTGAGCAGTCATTAGGCTCCGAGTGGTCCAGAACAGTCGCGGTATGGGATGGTTTGGCTGCCTCTCCTCCAGCTCGGAGATCCCTTGGGCAGTGATATTGCGGAAGTAGCCTTGTCCTTTCAGCACTGCATGTGCAGCGGCAGCATCTAGCTCCGAGTTGATCTTGATTAGCTTGACCTCGGAGGACTCCGGGTTGTTGATCGCGTCGTTCAACATGTCGGCCAGCTTGTCCAGGTCGAACATGTTCCCTCCCTCGGAGTAGTGACCCTTGTCGTTACTGTACTTGTCCGGCATGACCTTCCTCCAGGATCAATGTTTACGTGCCCCTGACAGGTGTCGAACCTGTACCTTCCTCTTCCGCGTTCATAGCTTGGAGGTGCTCTACCACTGAGCTTCAGGGGCGCAGCCCTTTCGGGCCTTGTTGCTACGTACCGTCGGAGATCCTGTAGTAGTTCTTGGTGTCTCCGTACGCCCGGTACTTCTCGTCGTTGACGGCGTACCTTCCGTTACCGCAATCCACCAGCGTACCTTGTTCGACAAGGCAGTCGATAATCTGCTGTACTTCCTCGGCGGTCATACCTGGCTTTGTCGCCTCGTTGCACAGCGTGTGTTCGCACGGCATTCGAACCCCTCCCCTCTGCAGCTTTTGCTGTTAACTTAATTATACTTGGAACCTCAAGGACCATTCAAGTGGTTCCTCGCAAGATCTTTTTCCTACTACCTGGGCGGGAACTTCTTGCAGGCTCCGCACAGGCCGTACTTGTTGTCCGTGTCTGCGTTACACCAGTGACAGTTTCCCTTAATAGAACAGTCCCAGCACTTGTCGGTCTTGTCCCAGTGCTCGTACGCCTGGCACGGCGTCCCCAGCGCGTGGTCTACGCTCCAGGTACACAGGCCTCGGTGCCCGCACCCGCCGTACACGTGCGAGTGGTAGTCCATGTAGATCCCGGCGTTCGGCCAGATGCTTTTGTCGAACAGTGCGACGCAGACTTCCCAGCTCAGGATCTCCAGGACTGCGACGTTCTCCTCCGTCGGCTCGAACCTCAACCAGTAGTACTCCTCCCAGGTTATCGTACCGTCGATAGTGAACTGGTCGAAGAGCTTCTTGTTCCGTTCCTTCAGGTTCATCAGTCCTCCTCCATCTCGATCCGTTGTAGTGCGAGGGGCATGCACTCGAGATGCGACACATTGGTCAGGCCGTCGCAATCAGGGGCGCCGCAGCAAGGGTCAGGAATGGTTGCGCCCGGCTCCCCACACCTCGAACAGTCTGCCATCAGTACCCCATCTCCTCGATCGAGGTGTACGACTTTTGCCTGTGCCGACCTTTAACGGACGGCTTCTCACAACTCCTGTCACACTGCACCTTGTGTGCGCAGTTCGGGTCATCGCAGTGACACACGATCCCGGAGTCCTCGATGGTGATCACGACATGTGTGTCACGATCACCCTCACGGCACATGTAGTCTACGATTGCTACGCCTGTCCTATTCTTGTGTATCACGGCTACTCCTCCTTACAAGATCGTAAGCCAATAGTACCAGCCACAGAACTCCACACGGGCGCTGTGTAGCTCGTCAACACAGCCCTGTGACTGATACTACCTTCTCACGGAGCTATCAGCTCCAGTCCCAACCACGCATTGTAATCACCTCCCTTCGTGGGCTGTGTTTCACTGTGTACGAATCGCAATTCAACCGAGTTCACATGACCCAGTGGCCGCACTCCTCCAGCTTGTACGACGTAGTTCCACAGTCTTCCTCAAATCGCACCTGGGCCACAACCCTCTGCTCAAGCCGCCGGAAGCAGCCGAGGAAGTTGCAGACCAGCTTCATCGGACTCTCTTCGAGCGTGATCAAGAAGACAGGGTCCTCCATGTCGGTGTTGTACTCCAGCTTAGGCACGCGCTCATCATGGCCGTCGAAGACCAGCACATCTAGGTCTCCGTACACCTTGGCCAGAGCTTCCAGTTTCGCAACCAGCTCAGATGCCTTCACTGTGCTCCTTTACGTTCCACGTCTCCAACACCAGGTGCTCGTCTCCTACCACAACGTATCTAAAGGCGACATCTTCCACGGCTTCCACCTCTCCACGGGAGATAATGATCGGTCCGCCGCCCAACTTCGCCACTAGGGCCGTTACGAGCGCTGTGCGGATCCGCACATCATCATCTTCTTCGTGGAACTCGATGCCCTCCAGCTCCTCGACGTCCTCGGTCCTTGAGCTGTTCGCTTGGCACCACTCGTACACCGCACGTACTAGTAGTTTCACCTGGTGCTCAGTCAGCATCGTCTTCATCAGGCCTCCACGTTTGGCATGTCCTTGTACTTCGGGTGCAGGATCAGCTCACCGCCGGTGCAGGCACACTCGAACACGAACTCCTCTTCCAGCTTCACGTACCTCGCAGCCAACTCAGCAACGGTGTCCGTGTTGAACTGTGCGATCGCCTCGGCTTTCGGGTCCTTGCGGTCGAGAAGCTTCCCGTCCATCAGCATCTGCATGGCCTGCTTGAACGTCGGGTAGAAGTCCTGCGCGCTCATCTTGCTGCGCCCCTCCTCACCGTTGAAGAAGATCGAGCGCGAGCCGAATGGCGAGATGTTCTTGGTTGACCACTCCAGGTTAGGGTGGTTCTTGCAGGTGAACTTGATGTGGTCGGTGCCGCGTGCTTTCTTGGTGATCCGGTCGTCGTACATGTTCTCCTCCTCAGAAGTCTAGCGCCTCGAGATCGTACTCCTCGATCCCTTCCAGCCTCACCATTTCCACGTCCTTCAGTTGAAGGTGCAGCACGTGGTGAACGCTCCGTTGGATGTCGGTCTCGAACTCCTCCGAGCACCACTTGCACTTGTACATTACCTTCCGCTCCTGAACGTCGTGGTGTTAGAGTTTTGTGCTGATCTGGTAAGGCGAACCTCAACCGGCGCACTCGCGACCCTGCAACCTGTGTACGGTGCCCAGATCATCTTGGCTCGTGAGATCGCGGTTTTGCCATTCCCACCAGGCACTCCTTGTACGGCTGCCAAGTGCCAACTCGGCGCAGCCTTCCCAGCCATGTTCTTGACTCGCCTCTTACTAGGCGGCCCAATGTCCTTCTGGAGTTTGGTAAGGCGAACCACATCAGCGGCACGCCGCTCTACCTTGCGACTCGCTCTAAGGGCCTCGGAGGCCTCTTTAAGTCTCTGTGCCTGGCTCTTACGGCCTGTTGCCATTACTTACCTCCGAGTGCCTAGATTTTGTCGATCGATTAATTATATCTCAGGTGCCCTAGGACTTTTCTAGAGGTTCTCTTCAAGATCTTTTGCATACCCAGGTCCATAGAACTCTTCGTGCGACACAATTCGGCCCAGCTTCAATTTTTCTGCCTGAGACTGTGGGGGACCTAGACGTTCGATCGGTGCCGACCTCTTCCACTGCCTGTCCTTACCTTGCATCTCTCTCCAGGTCCGGCGCGGCTGTACAGCCGTCGCCCTTCGACCCTTCGTGTGACCTGTTGAGGTCAGGGCGTTGATGTGCTCGAACCACCCTCTGGCCTCCTCGAAGCTGACAAATTCGAAGTGATAGACCTCGGGTCGACCTGACTCACGCTGGTACATCACGACGCCATTGGCCTTGACGAACTCGCTAGGGAACAGTTGACGTTGACGTGCGACAGGATGGGCTAGCCACTCGTCGAACTGTCCGTCTCCCTCCAGGAATTCAATCTCCACAACACGCACATCTCCTAAGCGTTGTGGGTCTAAAACTGTGCACTGAGCTCTTGTGAGTGGCATGATCTGTGTGCCTCACCTTCGTTGGATTTACGCGACCCTTTGTAAGATTAAGGATCTATATAGTTCTATTATATCATAGACCTCTCGTTGAACGCAACGGGTATTTTTGGTACGCTTTCTGCACAAGGATCGTGGATCCCTCTGCACAGAGCGCATCTGGGTAGACCATAGATCGGTGCTTGACAGGTTCTAAATTTCACCATTAACTATACGTAGTAGTATTATTCTTATGATGTGTATATATAGGTATGTAGCGTGTTTTATACGGTTTTAGTTGTTTCACGCTTCCACCCGATGATAACACTGCCCCTTAATAATCAGGAGTTGGGAGTTCGATTGCCAAAAGAAGGCGCTATTTCCAACTTAGTCCGACTATCCCGAATTCACGACCGATATCGGACTCTAGGACCCGTGCGCCCGCCGAGGCACTCCCAGCGAGTGCTGATGCGACTTTTGGGTCCGACTCCTTTCGAATCGGGACCGACTTCTTCGGTCCAGGACCGACTCCTTTCACCAGACTCCCGTCCTCTCCGATCGACCCATGTGGAGCCCTTCTTCGAAGCCCGTCCCCGTGGTCCTACCCTACTCCTCCTTCCCGAACATCTGGTACGCGGTCACAGGATCGATCACGACTTCCCGGATCGTCCACATGTAGACCACGAACCCTTCCGCAGTCGGCCTGGTAAAGGTGGCCGACTCCATCTGGATGTACTCACCCAGATACATGTACAGTTCCGGACGGTCCATTTTCCTACCCCCCCCCCTATCCGACGTAGCAGTTCGTGCAGTCCCCGGAGTACGCGACCAGCAGGATCCCGAACAGAATCCCGCACATGAGCATATTCTGGACTCCTGGATCCCAGAGGTCCTTCACGGCCTCTTTCAGTAACCTTATCATGGTACCCTCCCCAACCTAGGTCTAAGGGTACTATACCCTTAGGACTAGGAAGGAGAGGGGCCCCTGCCGGGCCCCTCTACCCTCATCTGGGATCTACTTGGTGATCCTCTTCGCGGTGTACTTGAGGACGAACGTGTACGCCTCCTCCTGGGTGTACTTGCGGGTACCCTTGTGGCCCTTCACGATCATACCCTGCCGGGCGTAGTTGTACATCATCTGCGGGGGGATCTCCCGGTCCACCCCGAACGCCTTGAACGTGTGGTTGATCAGGGAGTGGAGGCCGTACGCGGTGATCTCGTCCCCCATCGTCTGGACGAGGGTGGCGATCAGCTCATCCAGGGTGATCGGCTCCGGAACCTCGGTGACTTCCTCCTCGGTGTCCTCGACCTCGGGGGTGTCCACGAGGGTGGTGTCGATCTCGATCTCGTTCTCGGGGGTGGTGTTGATCTCGGTGGTTGTCATGATCCTGATCCTTTCGTGGAAGGTGGAAGCTGTTTTGCTTCTAACTATATTATAATGCAAGATCCTGATAATGTAAACCCCGCTACGGGGTACTGGAAACTAGCAAGCAACCATTTGGGACCTAGTTAAACATAACAAGTGGTGGTATGGAAACTAGCAAGCAACCACTTCGGACTAAGGTTAACTACGTGACCGTGATTTTCCAAAGTGACTAATATATACTAGAGGTACGGAAGGGGGTGATATTATGGAAGCATCAGATGACGAGTTCGGCGTGAGCAACGCCGATCTCGAGGCCCTGAAGATGGATCGTACACTACTGACCGGTCAGACGTCCGTGCAGCAAGCCCGCTCCATCATAGAGGAAGCCTCCCCTATGGCTGCCATGCAGCTCGTGAACCTTGCGCGGTTCGCTACTTCGGAGACCGTACGGCTTCGCGCATCGACTGAGATCCTGAGCCGCGCTGGTGTTGAGGCTGGCGAGGGCAAGAGCGATGATGGCAAGGAGCCTTGGAGCGATCTGTTCGACAAGGTCGTGAAGGAGATCAGTTCTCAAGCTGAGGCTTATGCTAACAAGGGTGGAAGCGACAAGAGCCACAGCGAGGACGAATAGGGAGGTCATCAGCTAGACTCTAGTTAGAAACGCAAGATCCTCAAGCCGCACTAAGGGGTTTAACCCACAAAGTCATCGAGTTAGAACTATAAGAGAACTAGTCTAATCGAAAGTCTAAACTACACACGAGCTCTAGAGCTTTAGGAGTTTTGCCGCCCCTTCTGCGTAGCACTACAACTCCGGGAAGATGACGTCCTAAGGTGTGGAACACCGACCATTCGCCGTGTGGAGTTGTGGATTAGCCAAGGAGGGTGAGTTTACCAAGGTTGGGAGCTAGGGGTGGCGGTAACAGAATCACAATTCAAGCTGAGGTTCCTAACGGTGGTATTGTCAGTATGGGTGATAGTGGTAGGGTCCGCGTTGTACATGTACTTGTTCCGTGACGGATCCTTACCTGATCCCATACTACTGGGTATTCCCACGGGGACGTGGTTAGCGGTGTACCCGCCATTTGTGCCGCGAGCCCTACGAGAGGAGCGTACTAGTGCTGGGTAGTTGTTCCTACTACGTACAGGGACTGTTCTGGATAGGAACCCTGAGCTTAGGCGGATGGGGAGTGGGCTTGGTATGGACACAGATCACGATAGTACGCCGAAACCAGGTAGGACGGAAGCTGCGGCAGCTACACAGCTGCGACAAGTAATTCTGGGCCAGTGGATTGTTATCGCTGTGCTCTCAGTAGCTGTTGTTGTTGGCTACACAGCGTTCTTTCGCCTGACGGATTGCGTGGAGCGCTACTCCAAGCAGAACTACGATGCGCAGACCGTACGGCTTGCAGTAGCTGAAGCGGAGCGAAAGTCGCTTGCCGAGGTCTTTGATGCTATCGTCGCCAGCGACGAGGCAAGGATAGCACGTGAGATCACGGAGCACCAGGAGCTGCTGGTCCGGAACGATAAGGTCAGGGCAGCCAATCCGTATCCGGATCTCCCCAAGAGCTGTTAGGAGAAGGCATGTTCGCACTTGCAGCGTTGATTGTGTTCATCTTGGCACTCTTCGGAGTGCAGCTAGGCTCTATCAACATGTTGCTGCTGGGACTGGTTTTCATTTCAGCGCATCTGCTACTCGATGCTTGGCTGTCCCCAGCGCCATGGATGCGAAGGCGCAACTAGTTTAATATAGGGGGTGTTTGCATGAAGCGTGGGTGGAGAGCTGGTTGGCTAGGTCGCCTGTTAGGATTGCACTCGCCGAGCGCTGAAATAGTCTGCCAGTGCTGGTGTCAGCGACGTACTAGTTAGGGGGTGAATGTGAAGGCCGTAAGCAAGAACGACTTCTTCAAGTACGTGGGCTACGAGCCGCACCCGAAGCAGTGGCTGTTCCACAACTCGAAGGCTAGGTTTAGGGTTCCTGTTTGCGGTCGACGCTTCGGGAAGAGCCGAATGAGCTCCATGGAGGAAGCTCCTGGCCTTATGATTCCGGATAGACGCGGGTGGATCGTAGGGCCGACCTATGACTTGGCGGAGAAGGAGTTTCGTGTACTCTGGAACATCTTCATCATCCAGCTGCAGTTTGGTCGGAACAAGAGGGTCAAGAAGGCGTACAATAAGCGCTCTGGGGAGATGTACATTGAGTTCCCATGGCAGACCAGAGTCGAGTGTCGAAGTGCTGACCACCCAGAGAACCTGGTTGGTGAGAGCCTCAACTTCGCCATTATGTCTGAGGCGGCAAAGCACAAGAACGATACGTGGGAGCGATTCATTCGGCCGGCGCTCTCGGACAAGCGCGGTCACGCCACGTTCCCTACGACGCCTGAGGGCTACAACTGGCTATACAATATCTGGCAGACAGGTCGTAACCCTGACGAGCCGGATTTCGAGTCCTGGCAGTTCCCTTCATGGGAGAACCCTTATGTGTACCCGCTGGGTCGTAAGGACCCAGAGATCCTGCTCGTCGAGCGCACAACAGCTCGTGAGTGGTTCCTTCAGGAGTACGGTGCTGACTTCAGTGCCTTTGTAGGGAAGATCTATGGCGAGTTCAATGAGACCACGCATGTCCGTTCCGTCAAGTTTAACCCGGACTGGCCTTCTTACGTTGGCTTCGACTTCGGATTCACCAATCCATTTGCTGCTGTGTTCTTCCAAATTGACCCTTGGGATAACGTGCATGTGTGGCGGGAGTACTATTTCGCTTATCGACAGCTTGCGGAACACATTGCTAAGATGCGAAACCTGCCACAGCCACCTGGGTATCGCCTGGATCTCGGATTCGGAGATGCGGCCGATCCCGAGGCAGGAGTAACGCTCTCCGAGCACTTCGTTCCGACGTTCACGGAGCCTGACGCCAAGAAGAACTGGCGTGAGGGCATCGACATGGTCAAGAAGTTCTTGAAGCTGCAGGATGTGTACACGCCTGATGGGGGAGGCCTAGTTGTTACCGACGAATACGGGACACCTCGTCAGGAGCCGCGACTGTACATCGATCATTCGTGTACAAATCTCATCCGCGAATTCAATAACTATCGAGCTCCGGACACGCGCCCGGAAATTAACGTGCGGGAGCAGGCGAAGAAGCACGACGACCATGCACTCGACGCACTTCGCTACGGGCTCATGCACATCTACAAGCTCGGATGTAACTCCAGGCTGAGCGACATCTACACGTTGGCTGACGTGACTCTCAATGAACGAGATGCGCGTGAGTTCTTTGGCGCTGGCAGGGAAACCTTCTTCAATTCCAAGATGGAGTTCTGATGACTGTTGTTGTCAACGACCTAGGGTGGGATGATACACCACAACAGGGAACTCTCTTCGAGCTGCCGACAGAGGAAGATCCTGGCTCGGTCGCTCTGCAGGAGATCATTGACAAGTACGAGCTGGTGGCTGCTGAGAGTGGCGAGAACCCTTACATCATTGTCAGCGAGCGTGGTGAGAGTACGCAGCTTGTCGAGACGGTAGCTGTCGGGCCTGAGTTGGCTAGTTCTAGCCCTTCGCCGTGGACTTCGTGGACGAGGGAAGAGCACAACCCGAAGCTGCGCGACAAGTTCGGCATCAACGAGTACTACAAGATGAAGCGTATCGACGGAATTATCCGTGGCGCTCTCCGTGTGTACAAGACGCCTGTTCTAGGTGCGCACTGGTTCGTTGAGCCGGCTTCCGACAGTACTAGGGACAAGAACGTCGCAGAGTTCGTACACGAAAACCTCTTCAGCGGCGAGCACCTGAATGTGTCTTTCGGACGGATTCTGGAAGACATCCTGCTCATGATCGACTACGGTCACATGATCATGGAGAAGGTGTACAAGCTGGATTCTGACGGCAAGGTGCGTCTGCGCAAGCTGGCTCCTCGGCACCCGTCAGACGTGCGCGAGTGGCTTTGGGATAGCCACGGCGGTCCGGATGGCGTCGTGATGGAGCCTCCGGAGATGGGCAATCCTGCTGACGATTCGCAGGGTGTCTTTATCGCGATCAAGAAGCTGGCCATCTTCTCGCACGAGCCAGAGGCTGGGGATCTGCGTGGCACTTCGGTTCTTCGATCCGCTTACATGCACTTCACGTTCAAGCAGGCGTTGTACAAGATCGACGCCATCCAGAAGGAACGTCATGGCATCGGCGTTCCGGTCGTCAAGCTTCCGCCAGGCTTCACGAAGGAAGACAAGAGGATCGCGGAGAACCTAGGCCGAAACCTTCGTACGAACGAGCGGGCACACGTGACGCTGCCTCCGAGCTGGGAGCTTATCTTCGCCGAGCTCGAAGGGCAGCCGGTCGACTGTATGAAGTCGGTCGAGCACCACAACAACATGATCCTGGCGAATGTGTTGGCGCCGTTCTTGACGGCTGCGAACACCAAGAAGGAAGCCTTGGAGACGTTCTACAAGGCTACTCGGTACGTTGCAGAGCTGATTACCGACACAATCAATCAGCATGTGATCCCGGACTTGGTTAACTTGAATTACTCACGTGTAAAACTACCTAAGCTTCGGGCTCGGCGAATTGGTGAATGGGAAGACGCTCGGACGCAGTCGTTCACGCTGCGGAACTACGTCGGAGCCGGCCTGTTGACTCCGGATGAGCGGCTGGAAGTCTTCCTTCGTGCAGAGAACGACCTGCCGCCAATCGACTTCGAAACCCGTAAGGAGGTCGAAGCACCTCAGGCGCCGGGCGATCCTGCGCAAGGAGAAGCTGGCGGGGAGCCGAACAAGCCGAAGCCTCCGACAGCTGCTCCGGCTAAGGGTCCTAGGCAAGCAAGTCCTTCAGCGAACCCTCCAAGGAGTAACGCAGGCAAAGACAAGTCGGGAGGTTCATGAACACGTTACATCAGCCGTGTGGAGTTTTGTTCGAGACTAGGGCGTGTGTTAAACATGGGAGATCAATTTGCCCCCGTGATTTCTTAGTGTGACTACTATATAATTAGGGTAGGGTTAGGAGGTTCTAGGTGACCCAGCGCTTCGGTTTCTACGCCGATCTCCGGTCAATCGTCCTGGACGAGAATGGACGTGGCTGGATTCAGGCTATGCGCGTTGGTGACTACGTTCACCCGAGGTACGGTAAGCTCTCCTTCACCCCAGATCGTCTGATGCGCTTCGCTGACAGCGTGAAGTCGAAGGTTCGGGGCATTGAGCCCGATGTCGACTACGATCACAAGCTGGATCCCACCAAGGGACGTGAAGCTGCTGGGTGGGTCAAGGATGCCAAGGTCGAGAACAGTGCGCTTTGGCTACTCGTTGACTGGACCAAGACGGCTGTAGGTAAGATCAGGGAGGGTGCGTACAGGTACTTCTCCCCAGAGTTTCAGGACAAGTGGACTGACGCTGCGGGGAAAGAGCACGTAGACGTACTGTTTGGCGGGGGGATCACCAATAGGCCTTTCCTTAAGGACCTGCTCCCTCTTAACCTGAGCGAACTCAGTTTCGCCGACAACCCGAAAAAGGAGGAAGGCGTGGATCCGAAGAAGCTTCGGGCGAACCTCGGCCTGCCTGAGGACGCATCGGAAGAGCAGGTCCTCGAGCGAGCCACATCGCTTCGCCAGCAGAGTGTGACGCCAGGAGGTGCTCCGGTGGATCACACCGCGACTACCCACGCGCCGAACACCCCTGCGACCCAGACGACCACCGTTGGTGGCGTTCCCAATGATGCCACTACGGCCGCACAGCGTGTGGACAAGGATGGCAAGCCGATCGTCGAAGATGTGCCGAAGGATCTGGACAAGCAGTTGTCCGAGCTCGCGGCGACGAACCCGGTGATCGCGAAGCTGCTGTCCGACCAGGCCGCCCAGCAGAAGCAGCTGGCCGAGCTGATGCAGGAGAACAAGAAGAACGCTGTCGCGGTGAAGCTGTCGGAGTACAAGACCGGCAACCAGATCCTGTCGCCGGCCGTTCTGACTGAGGCTGAGAAGCTCCTGACGGTGCTTCCGACGCAGCTCCACGAGCTGGTCACCAACATGCTGGACAAGGTGAAGTCGGGCGACGGCACCGTACAGCTGGGCGAGACGGTCGGTGCAGGCGTGCAGACGAGTCGTCGTACCGATGGCAAGAAGGCCGAAGACGTTGTCGAAGAGCGTACCAAGAAGCTCATGACCGAGAACAAGGACATGGACCGCTCGGACGCCCTCATGCAGGTTTTCGAGGACGATCCGAAGCTGTTCACCGAGTACCAGAACGACTCGTACTCGTTCAAGGTCTGAGGGGAGGGTAAACAATGGGTCCAAACTACGTTCTCGACAAGGGCTTTGCCCTCAGCAACTCTGGTGCAGCTCAGGCGATCTATCGGTTCATGAAGTTCGCGACCGAGACGAGCGTGCTCCAGCAGACCGCTGCGACGATCTTCACTGTCGGCGTGTGTCAGGATCGAATCGATGCTGCGGACAGTGCTACGGGCAACGCCCAGGTCAACGTTCGGATGCTCGGCATCAGCAAGGTCCAGGTAGGTGTATTCACTGGCATTGTACTCGGTTCCGAGCTCATGTCAGATGCCTCAGGGCAGGCTATCTTGGCTGCTACAGCTGGCAACAAGGTGGTCGCTATCGCGCTTCAGGCTCCAGTCGCCAACGGCGAGTGGATCGACGTTCTGCTCACGCCCAACGGCCGGACGCTCTAATCTGAGAAGGGAGGAATACCGATATGGCAGTCTACAACCCGACGGGTGGCGGCAACGTCCACGTCGATAAGGTCCTGACTCAGATCAGCATCGGTTGGCCGAACAACGGCTTCGTCGGCGATGCGCTGTTCCCGGCAGTTGGCGTGAACAAGCAGTCGGATCTGTACTACGTCTTCGGACGTGAAGGTTGGTTCCCCGAGCGTGGCGATGAGCGTGCTCCGGGTACTGAGGCGAACGAGATCCCTGGCATGCAGGTCTCTCTGAACCCGTACTACGCCAAGGAGCACGCGCTCGAGATCGCTGTGACGGATGAAGAGCGAGAGAACGCTGACTCGCCGCTTCGACCGGACCGCGATGCCACCGAGTTGGTGACCAGCAAGATCATGCTAGGTCGTGAGCTCATCATTAGGAACCTGGCGATCACCGCTGCGAACTACGCAACCAACCACTCGACCAACCTGGCGCTCGCGGCTCAGTGGGACAATACCGCGTCGGCCACGTCGGATCCGATCAAGGACGTGCGCGTAGCACGTACGATGGTCCACTCCAAGATCTTCATGGAGCCCAACCTGGGCGTCATTCCTTACCAGGTGATGACGGCACTGGAAGAGCACCCGAAGTTCCTGGACCGTATCCGGTACTCGGAGCGGGCCATCTTCTCGACAGAGCTCCTGCAGGCGCTCACCAGTGTTCGCAGGTGGATCGTTCCGGGCGGTGGCTACAATGCCGCAGCCAACTACGGTGCAGCTGAGTCGCTCTCGTACATCTGGGGCGACGACGTGATCCTGGCGTGGGTTCCAGATCGCCCGGGACTCAAGATCCCTGCGTACGGCTACGAGTTTCGGTGGGGACAGCAGTTCGTCGACCGGTGGCGCGAGGAGAAGCGGGTTTCCGACCTCGTTCGAGTTCGGCGTCGGTACGACGTCAAGATGACGGCAGTCGACAGCACCTCCAAGCAGGTCGCGGGCTACCTGATCAAGGACGTGCTCGCTCCGGACGTGTGATCGGTTCTCTTTCTTCTGCTAGGGAGGTGTAATAATGGCATCGACTTTCTACGCGCTCAACCGCATCAAGTCGGCTGAGGTCGTCGACGAGAACGATCCCAGTAAGAACCGCGAGAAGATCTTCCAGGTCGGGGACAAGGTCACGGGCCTTTCGCCGGAGGACATGAAGGCTCTCTGGAAGGCTGGCGCGCTCGAAGAGCGCAAGGACGGTACCGACTCCAAGTCGGACGAGGGGAAGAAGAGCTCAGGCTCTGGCTCTTCGTCCGGCGAGCAGCCTGGTGGACCTGCTACCCCTGCTGCTGGGGCAAGCGGTCAGTAGGCGCGGAGTGCGGGGGACTGGGAGCTCTGGGGAGGGACCCCAGTCCCCCAATACCGAAGAGGAGGAGAGATGGCTAGGATCACGCAGCCAGAAGCGGCAGCTTGGGGAGAGCCCTCCAAGATGGGCGTCGCTCTTGCTGCACTTGATAATGCTCTCCTCAACCAGCTCGAAGGCGAAATCATTGCTCGCATTGAGGGCTTTGGTTACGATGTTAGTACGTGGACGGACAGCTCAAACACTCCGGCCATCGTCAAGACGATCATTACCAAGACCTACGTGTCGTGGATTTACGATCGTACGTACAGCGAAGATGAAGATGCCAATGTGTATGCAGCACGGCTGATGGCCAATGCTGAGTCCTTGATGCTAGGTCTTCAGACAGGTGACATTCCACTGCCAGGTGTCCCAGAAGTTGGGATGCCTTCGTTCTACCCTAACGATGCGTCGTCTGCCCAACGTCCTACGAGCCAAGATCCGTCATTGGGTCCTGCAGCATTCTCTATGGGCCAAGTTTTCTGAGAGGAGGTCAACATGTCTGCTGGCGATATGGTGACACCTTCTCAAATCGCTTTGTCCATTGCGAACCTGCGTTTCGATAAGCAGATCACAGCCTTCGAGTTCAAGCCCTCGCTGGGCATCGTGGCTAAGAACGTTGATAAGTTTCGCATGGATATTAGGTCGATGCGCGAGCCGCTAAAGCGCTCGATCCAGGAAGTGATGATCCCGTCCATCAGGAAGAACTTCACGGTGGGTGGCCGTCCTCCTTGGGAGCCTCTAGCTCTGCCGACTGTTAGGAAGCGCAAGTCGTCCAGGCCTATCTTGATCCGCACAGGTAAGCTGCGGCGAGGTGTTACGACACTCAGTATCTGGACGCTCACCACAACCTCAGCAACCATTAAGGACTTGCCTGAGAGAATCTGGTACGGCAAGGTTCACCAGGGAGGCATTGAAGGTAACAGCTTTGGTGCCGGCAAGTGGTTTGAACCTTACCAGAAGAAGGCTAAGCAGATTCTTGGTCCGGAAGCTGACAAGAAGGAAATCGACGAGCTCGGCTTCAAGCTGTTCGACAAGCGCTTAGTGTCTCACGGACCTGCCCCTGCAGGAACCGCGACTATTCCTGCACGCCCCTTCGCAGTATTCCAGGATGAGGATTTGGACGACATTCAGGAAATCTTCGCAGACTGGTTAGAAGAGCGTGCTCGACGAGCGGGGGTGTTCGGTGGCACCAGCTAAGTGGCCGTCGCAGGTTGCCCAGCGTATTCACCTGCTCCTCAACTTCCCTGCGAACAAGCTCGCGCTCCTGGGACCTCTTGGAAGCCTGTTCTACGGTGATCAGGATAAGTTGCCTAGTACCCCTACGGTATGTATTGAGGCAGGCCCCACACAGCGTCCGCTCGGTGGCATTGCTCCTGGTGGAGTTGTCGAGAACAATCACGAGTGCTACATTCTTGTGTACCACTCGAAGGTTCAAGCTGCACTGGCGAACAAGTTGGAGTCAGAGACGATCGCTGAAGGCATTGTTAGCTTTCTCGATCAGAACCTAACGCTTATCGGACCGACAGGCGAAGAGGGAATCGTGATCCACGGCTGGTGCACCAGCATCGACCCTGGGTATTCGATTAAGGAAGGTACACTTTACCAGGCCGTTCGAATTACTTGGAACGGCAAGTCGAAGACTCGTCTTCTGGGGGCGTGATGCTGCAGTATGAAGTTGTGTCAGACAGCGATCGAGTAGTTCCCGGCCTAGGCGTATTCAAGAAGGACGAGCCCCAGACCTTCGGGCTAGAGGCTAACGAGACCTTCATGCGCATCGCCGGGATTCCGCTCATCACCGATAACGTACCTGAAGGCGTCGAAGTCACGCTGACAGCAACGAAGGGTAAGGAGGGCTAATGGCTCCGGGCATTGGTGCGAGTGGTGTCGTGGGCATTGCTCTCGAGACCGTCTCAGGAACGTACGAGGCTCCAACCAAGTTCATTCCTGTGAACAACGAGTCGCTGCAGTACATGGGCGAGCCCCAGTACCGTCGGCCCATTCGTGAGTCGGCTGACGTCATCTGGGCTGTTCCTGGTGACACGCACGTTGAGGGCGACATCGAGATGGATGCTCTCGACGACTGTCTGCCGTACTTCTTCACGGCTGCACGTGCTACAGTCGTGAAGACAGGAACGACTCCAAACTGGATCTACACGATCACTCCGACAGCTGCAGCCGTTCCTGTCCAGACGCTGTCGATCACCGTCGTGCGGAATGGTTTGGTGTTCGGGTTCGTCGGCTGTGTGGTCTCGAGCTTCCGCTTCGCCTTGAGCGATGGTGTGCTAGGGTTCAACGTCAGTATCGTTGGCGCTGACGAGGCAACGGAAGCAGCTCCCGTAACTACGTGGGGTACTACTACTCCGTACGGTGCAGGGTCGTATGACATCGAGATCCCGACGTCAACACCTGTACTCGATACGGATACCTTCGAGTTCACGATCGAAGACAACGCCGAGCCGCAGTTCCGTGCGAAGAGCACCGGTCGTGGAGCGCAGTTCGTCAAGTACGGTGAGCGTAACGTCGGACTGACGTTAGGTCGGGATTTCGAGAGCAAGGTCGACTTCAATGCCTTCAAGGCTCTCACGTCCCAGAGCATCACGCTGAAGGCTACCAAGGGCGTGAACAACAACATCTCGATGCTGATTCCGGTCGCCATCAAGAACTCGTACGAAGTCGGTCTGTCGGGCCAAGGTGATCTACTTCGGGGCAACATCGCGTACACTGGTATTCTCGGCTCACCGTCGGCATACCAGCTGGTAGTCAAGACGCTGGAGAACCTCACCTGAGTTTAGTCGAGGCTATCTGGTTGGCGACCGTAATCGTCAGTTGGCTTGACTGGTTAAGTGATTTCGCAGAGGCACAGTTCAGAGGGAGGACTAAAGTGCCAGTCGCAGTTGTAACGAACGTAACAGAGAGGCACGAGCTCACGACGCTTGAGGGTGCCTTCGTAGTCGTACGAGAGATGTCGTACGGCGAGCGTCTGCTCCGCACGAGCCTTCAGGGCAAGATGAAGGTGAGCGGCGACAAGAATTCAGAGTTCGCTGGCGAGATCGAGATGGCCGTCGCGCGTATTGCTCGTTGGGACTTCGCCAATCTCGTCGTCGATCACAATCTGGAGGACACTGACAGTCGCAAGCTGGACTTTCACAAGGATGCCGACCTTAACAAGCTACAGGCCAAAATCGGTGAAGAGGTCGGTAAGTTGATCGACACTATGAACAGCTTCGAGGACATCGAAAAGGGAAACTGATCCCGCGCATGCGTGCCTACGTCTTGGCTGGTAGGCCAGACAAAGAAGGGGACGTAGTAGAGTTAGTCAGTATTTACTCGTCATGCGTGAAGTTCAATACCCTTCCGGGTCCTGGAGGTCTGTTAGATCAGCCAGGCAGACTGATGTACCTTCTCGAATGTACCGCTACGGCCTACGCCGAGCAGGAGGCTAACGAAGCCAAGCGCCAGGAAGCTGAAGCGAAGCGAAGCAGAAAGTAGGTGCGCGATGCCGGCAAGTGTTCGCGATGTGCTTCTCCTTATTCGTACCAAGGAGGATGCGCAGAGAGCGCTTGCCGGCATTAGTCGTGAAATGCGTCGGGCGTCTGCTACTGCTGATGCAGCTAGCGCTCGTGCACAGGCTGCAGGTGCTAGGGCATACGCTGAACACCTACGCGTAACAGGTGCTACGAAGGCTCAGATCAGTGCTGTCATGGCATCCGCTCGAGCCTATGATGAGCAGGCACGCGGCATAACACAGGCACGGCAACGATCTGAACTGCTGCAGCGATCCTTCATGCACGCCGGGGACGCGTCCACTGCAATGGGCGTAGCGACAATGGCTGCTGGTGCAGCAGTTGCCTACGGCCTCAAGCAGGCCATTGACGTAGCTGCGGAGTACGATCGTCAAGTACGTTTCACGTATACGCAGGTCGACAAGCGCTTCAAACCCAGCCTAGAGGCGCTAGGTGAAATAGGTCGACGCGTAGCACGTGATATCGCTGTACCGTTCGAAGAGATTCAGGTAGCACTGTTCGACGTGTTCTCTTCGACGGAGGCGAATCTACCTCAGGCCGAAGCGCTCCTGCGCGCCTTCTCTAAGGCAGCCGTTGCAGGTCAGGTAGATATTCAGACTGCTTCTCGGGCCACTATTGGTCTGATGAACGCCTACCAGATACCTCTCAAGGACGTCAACAAGATCCTGGACATTCAGTTCCAGCTCGTCCAGGAAGGTGTCGGTACGTACGAAGAGTGGGCGCAACGTATTGGTCTGGTTACTCCATCGGCTGTGCGAGCTGGGCAGTCGATTGAGACTATGGCTGCGGCGCTCGCTGCTTCGACTCGACTAGGCGTGTCAGCTGCACGATCAGGTACAGCTGTTGCTCGAGCCTTCGACGCCTTCTCGCATCCGAAGACGATCAAGAACCTGAAAGAGCTCGGCGTTCAAGTCGTGGACGCTAAGGGCAAGTTCAGGCCGATGGTCGACGTGATGGAGGATTGGCGCAAGGTACTAAACAAGCTTCCGCCCGCCGACCGCGTTGCATCAATCCTTGATACTCTCAAGGGTGCCGGTGGGACGATCGAGGCTCGACGCTTCCTCCAGAACATGCTCCTGACAAAGGGAGGCCTCGAGCTCTTCCAGGACATGTTGAAGGAGATGGAAGGCGATACCGGCGCCTTCGCTCGTGCTTACGGTGAGATGTCAGAGTCGACAGTCGCTAAGAGCACGACACTTCGCAACCAGTGGAAGCTGGTCCAAGAAGGTATCGGCAAGGCGCTTATACCTGCCTTCGGTCAGCTCCTAGACAAGATGACTCAGCTGCTTGACTGGTTCAACAAGCTCCCAGCAGGCACTAAGAACACCATCGCACAGTTCCTGCTTTGGGGTTCTGTGATTATGATCGCTGTGGGTGGTCTTGCGACCTTGGTGGGCGTCTCCGCAGTGTTCATAGTGGCGCTAGCAAGTATTACCGGAACGATGCTGTTGACCGTCGCAGCTGTTCTACTTGTAGTAGGTGCCATAGCTGCGCTTGGAGCCGGATTCGTACTCGCATACAAGAACAGCGAGTCCTTCAGAGCCTTTATAGATCAGATCGGTTCAGGCATCCAGACGGCTTGGGGCATTATCGTCGCCTTCGCCCAGGACGTTAAGGCGAAGTTCGAAGAGAACTTGTTGCCGCCGCTTAGGGAACTCTGGAACACAATCCAGACACACCTGTTGCCAGTCCTACAAAGCCTGCTCACGATGTTCCAGGAGAACATACTTCCTAAGTTCAAGGAAGCTGCGCAGATCATCAAGGACATCGTAGGCAAGGCCTTTGAGGTCTTGGGTAACATGATCACTAACGTAGTCATTCCTGCGATCATAGTCTTGTCGAGCTGGTGGAAGCAGAACCAATCTGAGCTCAAGCCGATCCTAGCAATACTAGGTCAGGTAGCTAAGTGGCTCGCCATTGTTGCAGCAGTAGTCATTGGCGTGTTGGTTGTAGCGTTCGTCGGACCCTTCGTCGCGGCCGTACTAGCAGTCATAGCTGTTGTCACAGTTGCTATCGGTATCTTCATCGCCATTCGCAAGGCGATCATGGAGGTCATCAGCTGGGTCAAGTCGGCCTGGAAGGCTTTCCAAGACTTCCGTAACTCCATGGGTGCATGGGCTACCGGAATCGTTGTCAACATACTCAAGGCCCTAGTGGGTGCAAGAACTGCTGTCCTCAACTTTCATAGTAACTTCCTCTCGGCCGGTGCACGACTGATTGATGGGCTCATTCAAGGCATTAGGAATATGGCCGGTGCTGCAGCTAATGCAGCGAGAGACGCTGCTCGGGGTGCAGTGAACGCTGTTACTGGCTTCCTGGGTATCCACTCACCGTCAACGAGGTTCCGGGACATTGGTGCGAACACCATTCAGGGTATGATCAATGGCATTAAGGGTTCCCGCAAGGCACTTCAGAACGCCATGGTTAGTCTGACCAGCTCGGTAATGAAGTCGCTCGATGCTGGTGATGCTTCTCGCAAGATGACAGCTTCGTGGCGGAAGAGGCTGACGAAGGACACGTCGAAGCTGTTGGCGCTTGAAGCTGCTCGGGCGAAGGTTAACGCCAAGCTAGCGGCGGCACAGAAAAGCTTGAACGACCAGTGGAAGGCTCGAGCCGAACTCGCTGCCAAGATTCGTGATCAGCTATCGCAAGCAGCTGATCTGACTAACCTAGAAGGCACAACGCCTCAGGAACTCAAGACTAACTTGGCGGCGCGCTACGCAGCTCTGGCGAAGTTCTCTAACGACCTAGCGCTACTAGCCTCAAAGGGCCTAAGCAAGCAGAGCATCGCAGACCTTGCGTCGGCTGGCGTTGACGCTGCAGGAGCCATTACAGGTACTCTGGCTCAGGCTACCTCTGCCGACATCCAGCAGATCAACCGCATACAGGACGACATTCGCAAGCTAGCTGCTAGCACAGGCAACGACGTTGCTGGACAGATGTACAACGCTGGTATCTCTGCAGCGCAGGGCCTAGTCAAGGGCTTGCAGTCGCAGTCAGCGGCCATCACTAAGCAGATGCAAGCGATCGCCAACGCTTTGGTTAAGGCCATCAAGAAGTCGCTCGGCATCAAGTCGCCGTCAAAGGTCTTCGAGGGCATCGGTGTCAACACTGCACAAGGCTACTTGATCGGCTACAAGAACCAGATGCGCAAGGCGACTAGGATGCACTCCGAAATGCTCGCGCTTAGTGGAGCAGGTGGCACAGGCCGTGTGGAGTTTGCCAATTCGCGACGGCCGCCATTCATGCCGCCGAGTACTTCACAGAACGTAACCAAGAATACCTACATCACGGTCAATACACAAGAGATCGATCCGCGTAAGCATGCGGCGGAGTTGGGCTGGGAGCTAGAAGGGAGGCTTAACGGGTAATGGCTCTTGTTGATGAGTTCTCATACATGCTAGGCGACGACGGCGTTATCCTGAACCCTGATTCACTTGTACCTCCCTTCGTGGACGTTACTAATGTCCAAGGCTTTGATAGCGCTCCGCCTAGGGTGACTGAGCACGACCACGAAGGTACTGATGGCGGATTCGTTGATGCTGAGTTCGAGCAGTCGCGGCCCATCATTATTGAGGGTACGGTATACAGTGGTGAGGGTGCACCTCTTGAACCGTTCCTAGACGACTTGAAGATGAACTGGGCGCCTAGTACGTTGCCCATGCCGTTGTACCTTAAGCATCCTGGCGTCAGTGAGCGGGTAGCATTCGTCAAGCCACAAGGCTGTAGGTACGCTAGCACACAGGCACGACGTCTAGGTACTGCAGAAGTGCAGTTCATCTGTACTGCAGAGGATCCGCGTATCTACTCTGCCGAGCTGCAAACCGTTCCTGTTCCTCAGGGTGAACTGATTGTTACTGGTCGAGGATATCCTAGAGGCTACCCTTACGGGTACGGTGCCCCTGCCATTGCTAATGGTGTGAACATCATTGTTGGAGGTAATCGTCCTACGCCTCTAGTGATAAGTATTCCTGGGCCGGCTAAGAACATGCAGATCGTCAATGATACACTTGGCATCACCATGATCTTGGACATTGAGCTACTTGCCGGTGACACGATGCTCATTGACACGAAGACCCGTTCGATTACGGTTAACGGTGCCAACCGTCGGACAGCGCTTCGCGAGCCTGACTGGTTCTTTTTGTATCCAGGAAACAACTACATTAGGTTCCGTGCAGAGTCGAGCAACTTAACTCCGGGGCCGGCACAAAACTCGATCACAACATTTGAGTCGGGAGCTAGCCCTTGGGCAGCTGTGGGTGGTACTGTTGCACAGTCTAGCGCGCAAGTGTATGAAGGGGCCTTCAGCCTACTGCTCACTCCTGACGGTGTTACAGCAACTGTAGAAGCTCGGTCGGAGCTTGTCCAGGCAATCGCTAGCAGGAAGCACCTATTGCAGGCACGAGTGCGTACACCTACCACACGCAGCGTTTCAATCGCGTGTAACTGGCATGAAGCGGATGGGACGTATATCTCGACGTCAGCAACGCCTACGGTTGTAACCGCTAACACGTGGACACTGCTGAGTCAGGAATATACTGCCCCTGCTCTGACTGCACAAGGAAGAGTTATGGTCCTGGAAGGATCAACTCCACCAATAACAGATGTCATCCACATTGACAACGCCTCGTTGTCACTGATGGAGCCTACTGCTATTACCGTTCAATACCGACCTGCTTGGAGGTGACGTCGTGACACTAATTCAACCGCCCTTTGTACTTGCCAACGTTGGCGCTACGCATACAGCATCTAACGACCGAATGAGCGTTGGCGCACTACTGGCAGGCGCTAGCTCTGCGGCTAGCTTGAACGCTCGAGGCGGTGTAGCACCTGCTCTTGGTGGTGGGATGGTTGTCTCGCCTAGCACTAACCTAACCCTGAACGTGGCATCTGGGATTTGTTACATTCCAGGAACTCAGGCAGCTACTCAGGGTGTGTACATCTGTACTAGTGATGCCACCTTCCAGGTTACTCTGGATACTGCCCACGGGTCACTACCTCGTATTGACCGAGTTATTGCTCGCGTGCAAGATTCTGTCTACAGCGGCGCTCTTAACACTTGGACAATCGAGAAGGTTACAGGAACGGCTGCTGGTAGTCCTGCAGCTCCTGCGTTGCCTGTGAACTCTATTCCGCTGGCTCTGGTCAATGTCGCAGCACTCGACACGAGCATCAGCGTTGGCGAGATTACTGATGATCGTGACTTCATCAGCCAGGGAGTCATCCCCTGCAAGTCCACAGACAAGCCTGCACTGAACACTGTTGCCGAAGGTCAAGTGATTGTCCTCTTCGACACCGGTGAGATCCAGATGAAGTTTGGTGGCGTATGGGTTTCCAGGAGCTACGCTACTCCCATCGTTAACGTGCAAACCATTCAGGTTACAGGGAACTACACTAAGCCGGCTGGTGCGAAGTCGATCTGGGCACGTGGTGTTGGTGGTGGTGGTGCTGGAGGCGGCAGCGTGGGCGGTGCAAACGTCGCTTGTGGTGGTTCGGGTGCTGCTGGTGGTTACTGCGAGACGATGATTGACGCTTCGACCGTCGGAGCAACGATTGCAGTAACAATTGGGACTGGCGGTACTAGTGTCGTTGGTGGCGCAGGTATAGCTGGTGGTAACACTACCTTTGGTAGCCACTTCACTGCAAGTGGTGGCGGTGGTGGTACAGCAGGTGTTAACGCGGCTGGAGGTTCTACAGCACTTGCCGGCGTAGGAGGTGCTGCTTCGGGTGCTAACATTCTCAACAGGTCTGGTGATCATGGTGTCCTAGGTAGAACTATTGGTCTCGATCAGACCTTCATGCAGATCGGCGCGTCTAGTCAGTTCGGTGCTGGCGGACAGACAGCACTGTCTACAGGGTCGAACGGAGCTGCAGCTACAGGGTTCGGTGCGGGAGGCGGTAACGCTATCGCAGGTGCTACTTCTCGTGCCGGTGGGAATGGTACTCCTGGTCTCGTTATCGTAACGACCTACTTCTAGAGGGAGGTAAGCAGGTGGATAAAGACCCAGGTAACAGCCAGCCAGAAGAGTGGACTCAGGATTTGTCTGATCCTGAACTCGACGATGTTCGCGCACGACTGAAGGAAGAGTTTGGAGGTGAAGACGATGGCAGTAGCAGCTCCGGTGATCAAGGAGGAGATGGCGGAGTGGTTAGCGCTGGGCGGTAAGAACCTCGGCATCACTGCAGACAACTTCACCAACCATCCGTCTGGCTTCCATCGTGCTGCGAATGAAGTTCCTGCTACTGACTACTCGCGGCGACAGGATCCTAACGGATCAGATGGACCATACGTCGACTGGGACTACGCGTGCGCAGGTGATTTCTCGCATGAGTTCAATCCCACACTGAGGGCACTTCATCGGAACGTGTTGGCTCGCCTGATGAATGGCGAGTTGCCGATGATCTGTGAGTTCATCGGCAAGCCTTGGGCTGACAAGCCTGTGTACTACTGGGCGCGGTGGAATGGTGTTAAGGTCCTCAAGCAGTACACAGGGTCAGGACACGACAAGTGGTCGCATATCTCTTGGTATCGATCGCGTGTCAACCAGCGTGCAAACCTATGGGTAACGGAGGACGACATGGCATTCACCGAGTTGCAAATGAGAGCTTTCCCGTGGCAGTACAACGGACGAGGTATGGCAAACGTTCCCGAGGGTAGCACCACACTCTGGGTCATGGGGATGTTGTACACCAATGCGGCCGAGAACGCTGCCAAGCTAGACCTACTCATCAGGAGCGTCAACGATCTGGTCGACGACGACATCAAGGCCAAGCTGGCAGCCATCACAACGAAGTTCGACGCCGATCGCGCAGAGCTGGCCCGCCGAGATGCTGAGATGCTCACGGCCGTCACAAACGTGGACGAGGCGCTACTGGCCAAGCTGTCCGACGAGACCACTCCTGATGAGGCAGTGGCGAACGTTCTTCGCGAACTGCTCGGCCCGGATCGGCTTCCCCGTATCGTCGACCTGCTAGCCTAGGAGAAGTGGTGGCAGAGGTCACGTATATGTTCGGTGACGTGCTCACGGGACGTATCATTCAGGAAATCCGAGTGCAAGGTGTGTCCGTGAACACCAAGCTCGATGGCTCGGAGTACCGTGGTACGTTCCATCTGGACCAGCCGGGCAAGACTAACGATTCCTTGGTCTCTGCCACCATTCCTGGTCGCTGCTTCTGTGTCATGGAGCGTGACGCTCAAATCATTGGCGACTTCTTACTCACCAGTCGCACGTACCAAGCGCAAGCAAAGTCGGTACAGCTGTTCGGCAAGGGCTTCCGAGCCTATCCACACATGCGCGTCATCGAACAAGACCAGTCATTCATAGACGTGGACCAGATCAGTATATTCCGAACTTTCTGGTTGAACATGTTAGCTGATGCTAATGCTCCCGACATTGAGCCACCAGTGTTCGCGTCAACAGCGCAGCTGCGCACGCTCGAAATCCTTGCTACAGAACTACGTACGTACGGCGCCGCTATAGATAGTCTCGCTGATGGTGATAACGGGTTCGACTGGACCGTCGATACCGTCAGGAATGAAGGCGTCTACACACGGAAAGTGCGCTGGGGATATCCAACTATCGGTTCTAAGAGCGACAGCGTTGCGATTCAGGTCTTCGAGTATCCTGGAAACATATTCAACTACTGGGAGACCTCGTCAATTGGAAGCTCTGGCACACACTTGTTCACTGCCGGAGGTGGTGAGGGTGAATCAATGCCCATCGTTACTGTCGTACACGCGGACCTGATTAGTGGCGGACACCCACGTATCGACGTTACTAGCAGCCACAAGGACATCGCGGACCTCGACATCTTGACGTCCATAGCAACGCAAGAAGCGCACGTCAAGAAAGCTCCTGGATCCGTTATCAAGGTAGAGGTGAAGGAAGCCTTCTACGGCAACGCGATTGGCGACACGTGCCGATTGATCATCAAGGATCCAAGGTACCCAAACAAGTTCCAGCAGGACACGCGCGTAATAGCTGCAGAGTATTATCCGCCGCAAAGTGGGAACGTGGAAATGACCCGCCTAAGTTTTGAGGGAGATGAAGATGGGTCGTCAGAGGGATAGGGAAGATCTGGTCGACGTCGTAATCAAACTAGAGAAGCGCATAGCCGATCTAGAAACTGCTATGCGTATCGGTAACACCTCTATCGACACAGGCGAGCTGACTGTTAGAGGAGGTGATATCGTTATCCAGAACGACAGTGGCGTTGAAGTACTTCGCATCAAGCAAGGCTTCATCCCAGAGATCCAATTCACGCCAATGGGCGGAGACTCCAACAAGCTCACCATATCCGCTTGGGAGTTTGGCACCTCTGGCTCTTCAGTGTTGGAGCTTGCTTCCAAGACGGGTATCGGACAGCAAGACGGAGGTAAGGTATTGTTGTATAGCGGCAACACGTACCTAAGCTACCAGCCACTAGTTGGCGAAGAAGTCCTTATTGCGCTGTCTTCGTCGGAACCAGAAAGCATCTGGGTGCGAGGAACATGGCTCCCCGGGTACGCTTTCGACAGTCATCAGGCACTCATTACTGATCAGATTGATGTCGGCTCTGGTTGGAGCGGCCTCATTTGGGGCTATAGTACTGTGATGTCAGGCACGATGGTTCCGATCATCACTATAAAGAACAGCGTTCCTGTCGCTTGGTGCATAACCGCCCAGGACAACAGTGGCGGGACTGTATCCTGGGCCGGGACAGATCCTAAGACCGTCAACCTTTGGGGGTTCCGTCTACCATGACAGTCGAAGTCATTCACGCGCGACCTTCTGAGAATGGTAAGTACCTTGAGATCGTCAAGGAAATTACTCCAGAGGGTGGCGGCGAGCCCCAGATGTTTCTCCACGTCGTGCCGTACGACGCTATCGTCAATCACGCAGCACACTATGGAGTCGATGATCCTGATGAGGCTATAGACATCATCCTATACGGCCCGCATGTGAATCCAGAACACGATGCTGCCGATTCGATGATGGAGAGCGTCAGGAAGTGCAAAGAGCGCGTAGCTCCCCAGGAGGGCCTCGAGCGTAGTAGTGGTGCAGAACGGCTCCAGGCGAAGGGTATCTCCCCTGACTACTACCCGACAGGCGAGTCGGTCCATGACATACTCAAGCGTATCGGTCAGGTGACGACAGCCAAGATAAGGGAACAACGCACAAACAAATACACGCGCAAAGGAAAGGACGGACAAGATGTCCAAACTCGTAACCCCGCACCCGTCCGAGAACCCGATCCTCAAACAACAGGACGCGATCAACCGCGCCGTGCGCACGTTCGCTTGGGGACTCCTGGTGGACGTAGGAGCGGCAGTAGTGGTGGTACTGACGGTAGCATTCAGCAGTGACATCCAGTGGACCAGGGAGTACTGGATCGTCCTAGCTGGATCGCTCGCTAAGACTGTCCTGGTGTCCGTCACGTCCTACTTCGCACGCATGCTGCTAGGGAAGCCTGCGACCGCCTAGAAACTCCTGCCCCGCTACTCCCCAGCCTACACTGGGTCCCTCGAGTAGCGGGGCAGGTTTCTGTTATCGTAGCTGGTTGATGAACTCGTTGTCCTTCAAGGTGAAGCTGACGTGATACAGCAGGTGTCGTAGAGCATCCATCTCGTGCCTGAACTGTTTGCCAGGTTTGTACAGTCCGAGCTTCTTGAGCTTCTCGTTGTCCCAGAAGCAAGTCCTATCATCACCGGTATGCTTGCCGACGGCTTGTGAAGGTGACTGTAGGGCCAGTCCGGCACCTCGATCCTTACCATATATGCCGTGCCACGTTTTGACTACTCCTACGTACTCAGAAGCGTCGTAATTCAGGTACTCACGCGTCTGTGCCTTTTCCTTCTGGTACTCGAACTTCTCCAGAACGATCGTATCGCCCCGCTGGACTTTGTAGTTGAGCAGGTCATACAAATGTGCACAGTTCGCAGGTGTGACACCTTCCAGGAAGAGTAACGTCTCGAAGTACCACCCGAAGTTCGGGGGAGGGTAGTAGGCTGCGATACCTGTATGGGGCCCCGGATCGATGGCGATGATCATACCCACGGCTCTCCATTGATTGTGATCGCAGCTGGGGACTTGTGTGTCTGTAGCATTTGCATGAGCAGCTGATCCACGTTGTCGACAGCGTAGTCAAACAATTCCCCTCTGCCTCGGATGTTGCTCTGTAGCTCAGCAACACTCCACACGGCTTTGCGCAGGTCGGCAACCCCGATGGTGTCAGATAACGACTCTTCTCGCACGCGGTCCACTACCATTTTAGTGGTGTACCTTACCATTGCGTGCGTAGTGCAGACGATGATCCTGTTCCAGCCAGGGTACTGGGGAATCGACTTACCCCGAAAGAGCCAGTCAATCAGAGCGGTAGTCTTTCCCTCGCGTCGTCCCTTTACCATAACTAACATGTAAACCGTCCCTTCGCCGTGTGGAGTTCTGCCAAGTGTACGAGCGGTTAGACTGTAGTTAGACTCGCAAGATCCTCTAGCTACCCTAGGGTAAAGACCTCACAAAGTCACGAGTTAGAACTAGGTTAGACTCAGTCTATTCTACTTTCCCTACTACTCCCAGCCCTAACGCTTGAGAGCTTTCTCGATCAAAGACTTGATCTGGTTATCGAGATCGTCGAAGTCGATCCACCCCACATAGCATACACCGCCGTACAGAAGCTAGTGCGCCTCCTCGCATGTGCGTAGCCATTACATGTCCCGGCTCGTCGGGGGCTGACGAGGAGCAGTAGTCCTTGTCGGAGCCCTTAGCTACGTTGTCCACGCTCTGCGATCTCCTTGTTCACTTCGTCTAGCTGCGCCTGCAGATCCTCGATCTTAGCCTCCAGGATCGCCTTCCTCCTCCTCAGCGATCCTGTATGCTTCTTCAGGACTTCGATGTTGTCTGGCTCCAAGTTGGTCCGGTTACCATCCTTGAACCTTACAGTATCGTTAGCTGTAAGCGGTCGCTGGAGTATCTGCTCGGCAACGAGGTGATGCGTGAGCCTCCAGCCAGTAGCGACACGAGTATTGTGATAGCCAAGAGCGTTGACCATCGTGTCGCCGATATTTGCGATCTGACCTCTTGGCACTCTACCTCCCAGGAACTGGTTCGCCTCGCATGGCCTGCTTGTGATAGTCTCGCTTTGCTGTGATACCGACAACGGAGACGCTCGTACCATCTCGCTGGTCGTTAGTCCATTCGAGGTCCACGACGTGTTGGTTGCTCTCGAACTGACTGATGTGTACCTTCAGCTGCTCGATCTTGGATACTGCTGATGCGATCTGGATGAGGTCATCGGCCGTGAGTCGAACTCTCATGAGGTGATCCTTCCTGACTTGAAGTACTCGAGGCGGTCAGCGACAGCCTTGATGTTGTACACGTAACACGTGCGCTGGTTGTCGTACGTACGTCCGCCGTACCTGTGCCCTCCACCTGTACGACTTGCAGGGATTGTCGAGTAGTAGGTCTCGACAGCCAGTAGCACACCGGCGATGATGAGAAGGACAGGGAAGATGATCACAATGACCCCCAACTAGGTCCAGAACTTAGGTCAACGTCAAATGGCACGTACTCGGTGAACTCCCGCCCGACTTCGACCATGACTTTAGCGAGTAGTTCAGATACTTCGTCTTGCCGCTGTTTCGCGCACTCGACAACAAGAGCGTCGTGAATCGTAAGTCGGATGAATGCCATACCACGCAGCAAGGGTCGCAAACGGATAAGGGCACTGAGGCAGATGTCGGAAGCAGTGGACTGCGGCAGATAGGACAATGCTTCATTGAGCACATCCTTCTTGTTCTGATCAGTGATCAGAGAGAAGCGTCGTCGCCTTCCGAAAGGTGTAACCAGCTCTTTCCCGTCAAGGACCCGACGCCGTACCTGACTTTGCCACTTTGTTGTAGCAGGAATAAGGTCCATGAACGTACGCATTGTGCTGGTGGCTTCTGACAATGGCATCTTGAACTCAAGTGCGATGCTAAGAGCTTCACGACCATAGCTAAGGCCATAGAAGAAAGCCTTCGTCCTAACCCTCTCGACTTCCTTGCGCCAGTTGTCGACTCCATAGAGTTGGTTGCTGAGCTCGTCAAAGAGGTCACGAGTTGGATCACAGAAGATGGAACGGAGGTACTCGTCCTGTGCAAGATAGGTGATGACACGGCCTTCAGCCTGTTTGTAGTCGGCCTGGATCAGTACGTTCTCGGGCTTCGAAACAGCAAACTGCTTTCGGATTGCCTTATCACGTACGATGTTTTGCAGGTTCGGATTACGCGAAGCGAGCCGCCCGGAAGTCGTACCGTGGAGCATGTACGTTGTGTACACCCGCCCCCTATAGAGTCGATTCCTAATGCCCTTGATATACGTACCGTATAGTTTCTGCCGCCTGCGATGGTCCAGCAGCGTCGACACGAACTCGTGGACCGGAACGCCGTCTCGAGTTCGCTCAAGGATTCCAGCGAGCGTTTCCTTGTTGGTTGAGGCAACTCTGACTCCTTGCGATTCGAGGTAGTTTGACACCTGCTTGGGGGAGCGGGGATTGATCTGACTGATAGGCGTGTCAAACTTCTGTGTGCTCTGTAGGACGATGTTGTCGATCTCAAGTTCGATGGCTGCGAGCTCTTGGAGGTAGTCCTCCTGCAGCTGATTGCTGTACTCACGGTCGATCGTGATACCGTTAAGCTCCAGGTACATTATCTGGTTGGAGGCTTCAACCAAGAAGTCGTGAACGTCTCGGAGCGTTCGTACTGGCTGGTCTTCGTACGGCCAGTCAGTAATGGGAGCATCGAGTAGGGGTACGAACTCTTCGAAGAGGTCCCAAGTGCACGCAACGTCGTACGCATTGTACTTGTAGAGGATCTCACGTGGAATATTGGCGTAGTTTCCTCCGCGAGGAACGAACTGCTTGATAGCGTCGTCATACGCCGGTGCTCCAAGCCGCTCAATGGCCATGACCTTAAGTCCATGTCCTCCAGGACGTTCATCCAGCACATAGTGCCCCAACATCGTATCGAACCATAGCTCCAGCCTCGGGATGAGTGGATACAGTCCTGCCAGGTCGAACTTGCCGTTCTGTGCGATTAGCTTCGAGCGTCGGAGAAGCTTGTCCAACAGTGCAATGACACTCTTATCCTTGACCGCCTCTTCCCCGATTACGATCGCCTTGCCTTTAGTATAGGCAAGACCGATACAGAGCATCTGGTAGTGGTTGGGGTGGTCGAAGGCGGTATCCTTCTCGATACCAACCTCGATGTCCACTACCAGTTCGTAGCGTTGTTTCTGGTCCTGCCACTCGATCAGAGCGTTCAGAGCCTGGAGGGCTAGTGGAACCTCGTCGAAGTACTTCCAGTCTGGCTCTTTCCAGGTTGAGAAGCCGTGACGAGTAACCTTCTCGATGTCGTCGACTAGGGTAGGAAACGCATCTGCATTTCGTAGGCAGTAAGCAGGGTGCCACGTCGGGATAACTCTTTGAACAGAACTACCGCGTAGTGCTGAGGTCGGTCGCTTAGGTGGGCCGACTCGAAGGCTAGTGATAGTCCGCGGATCGTCCACGAGAGCGTTAGTTGCTGTCCCTCCGAGCGCGACGACATCTCCAGCTCCACTTCCCCCGAGCTCCCCCAGGAGACGCTGGCGACAAGCAGTAATCGCCGCCTTAGGAGGATTCGCGTTATCAGGAGGGCGGCACGCAACAACATTGGTGTATAACACCTCACTTCGTTTGAAGCCGTGATGATTGAGCACCTTGTCCAGGAGTTGTCCGGAAGGGCCCTTGAAGGGCTCCTTCCGGACTGACTCGTGAAATCCTGGCGCTTCACCCACGACTGCGAGCCTAGCCTCACCAAGAGGGATCAGACTAGGTACGTACGGCTCGTCTGCCAAAGGGCAGTGAGCACAGTCAGCTAGTGGATGCTTATTCTCCACGCGCCCACCTTAGGAACGTTGATGCATTCCTCGCCAACCGTACACTGTCCATCGATTGAATACGTTCGAAGTAGTTAGGAGGTCGGCCGACGGGTGGAGAGCCGACTTGCAAAACCTCTCCGGCGATGGTATAATTGAACGGTAGCGAGGTGTCGATGGATCGGATGAACGGTGCATCTGCGTATACGGTCCGGCACTCACGTACGAACGTCGGAGCAGTGCCCAGTAGATGGATCTGAAACCTTCTACCGTAGTTGGCTTCGATGTTCTGTGCCAACATGAGCCGTACGAACTTCTGTTCCATGGTCTGAATCAGATGACGAGGGATCCCGAGTACTGTAATCTCGTCCATTGCTTCGTAGGACTTAATGCACGTCATAAGCTCTTCCCATGACGTACCCTGCACGACACCCATGAAGGTGAAGCCGTGCTTGTTGTACGTAGAGTCGCGCAGGTTGATGAAGAACTTCTTGGCTCGGTGGAGCGTTGCAGCAGTATCACGAAGCACATCAGGCACTACGATCTCCTGAGCGCACCACAGATGTGCTTGTGCGAGGAGCTTGTAGTCGCCAACCGCATCACCTTCGTTTGCACCGTTGTCGACGATGACGTAGTCACCACGAGTGTAGGCTTCCGTGTAGACCTTGGAGTGCTGGCCACCAGGTGGTAGTTGGGCAAGGGCAAGCTGGAGATCACCTTGCAGTGCCCAGTCTTCCCAGCCCTTCGGGGGGATCAGTGCTACCTTGATGGTGTACTCCTAACATAGGTCGCAGGATCCTTACCCTGTCGACGCGCGTAGCGACAAGTCTTGCATCCTCGCCACTTCTTATCGGGTCCGAACCTGTATGTATTTTCTTCTGTGAATTCGTGTCTATGTTTGCAGTAGGCGATGCTCTTGTATTGATTACCGTGACCTCTAAGTTGGTTCACTAGAGGCGCTACTGCCTCCAGATGCTCCTCAAAGTTTACGCACGGCTGATGATAGCAAAGCTTACCGCCCGGGCAGTGGGGGTCGCCGTTGTGACACGTGTGGTCGACTTGAAATCCTTCTGGGATTGGTCCGATGAAGTGTTTATAGGCCCAGACGTGCGCAAGTTCTTGTCCAAAGCCTCCGTAGCCAGCACGCTTAGCACCCATCCAGATCCAACAGCCGTTGCTGCGTCTCTCTACGTGAGCCCAGAAGAGCTCTTCCTTCATTCCCGCGGTCTCCTTTGCATCGGGAGGAACACGGCGTTCTTACCCATGTTCTCCATGCCCTCACGAGGTTTGGCTACGCCGTCGCCTTCCCAGTTCATGACGCCTTCGCGCATCAGGAAGAGCTTAACGTAGGTATAGCGCATGTAGTTGGCTATGTCGATAGCTTCATCCATGGCCATCCGGATAGTATCCTTATCCAGAAAGGTGCCGTCTCCGTACTTCTTCTCGCCCATCGCATGACGATCGAAGCAGTCCTGCTCGAAGGCTGTATTAGCCGTCTCGATCAGGTTGTCGACGTTTCCTGGGACAATAGGTTGTCCCATCAGATCTTGTTCCCGATGATGCCTCCACTGAACTCCTCGCAAGGAGGACCGAAGCGGCTTTCGTTGTACGCACGCTTGATCCGATACATCTCGTCCCAGTCGATCTTGGAGAAGGTGGGGTGGCCCATGATGACGCTCAGATACGTCAGAGCGTCGACGATCTCCATGGCCAGGTCGAAGGTCAGTCCCTCATCCAGCTGGTGACTACCTCGTTCGATCTTCTTGACGACATTAGCCACCTCACCAACCTCTCCAGCTAGCGCCAGCACTAGGAAAGGCAACTGTTGTTTGCCTGGGAACCATCGAGCACTATCCTCGACGCACTCCTGGATCGTGTCACCCAAGTCCACTTGCTTCCACCACCATTCGTAAGAAGTAGCCGATAAGAATGCCCAGCATCATCATTCCGAAACCGATGCAGATAGTGATCCAGTCGTTCAGAGTCTGGCGAGAATAGCCTGGAACTCGGCTTTTGCGGTGCGAGTGTGGTCGGCGAAAACTCCCAGCATCTTGCTTGTTGTCGTCTTGCTTCCAGGTGCTTGGACGCCACGTATCGTCATGCACATATGTTCCGCTTCCAGCACTACTGCTAGACCCGTCGGCTTCAAGCAGGCCTGGATGAAGTTCGCTATGTCCGCTGTCAGCTCCTCCTGAACCTGCAACTGCTTGGCGAAGTGACGCGTAACCCTCGCGAGCTTGCTCAAGCCAACGATACGGCCGTTGGGTACGTACGCGATGTGCGCGACTCCGATAAACGGAACTAGGTGATGATTGCATAGGCTCGTGAACGTGATCCCCGTCTGCGTTACCATTTCGTCCGAGGGACTGTCGAACGTCTTCCACTTGATGCAGCTCTCCATGTGTGCGTCTGAATCATTCTTGCAGGCCGTCATCTCATCGAGGGCCTTGAGGTACCTTGCGGGAGTGTCCTTGCCGTGCTCGTCGTCTTCGAGGCCTGCGTACTCTTGCAGGATGTCACGTAGCTGCACTTCGTGTTCATCAAGCAACAGGTCGGGGATCGGTTCGACTTTGGGAACGTATACCATTTACACTCCCCGCTCGTTGGGGTCCCATATGAACTTGTGAACCTGAACGTTGAGTCTCCATGGAAGCTTCGCGTTCAGGATCAACTGGGCGAGTTGCTCCGTGTTTAACTCACCTCCCCATACCACTCCACAGTACACCACAGGGGCACTTGCATGGCGTATCCCGTTAGCAGTGTAGAATGGATGGATCTTCTCGTTCCAGATGCTCACTGCCCTTTTGAAATCTGCCACGGTTCGAATAGTGAACTTGATGGCGCTCTGGTTGTTGAGGTTCTTCCAGTTCACGTCGAGAGGTTCCTTGTGCTCTCCGCTGCCGGGCAGCTTCCAGTCCACCACGAAGGTGGTGAAGCCGCGGAAGGTTTCGCCAGCCTGCTGCGACCTTTCTAGCGTCCCGTTCGTGAACACCTCGACAGTGTGACTACCCATGCGTAGAAGGTTTACGAACATGGCTAGCGATGGTCCATCTTGGAGGAAGGGCTCACCTCCTGTAACGCAGATGTTTCTGATGTCGAATGCTGCAGCTTCTCTGTACAGGGTATCAGCTGTGACGAACATCTGCTCCTTCCTGTACTGCTTAGGATCGATGGCGTGTTGCGTGTCGCAAGGCCACAGTGGACACTTGAGGTTGCAGCCAGCAAACCGAACGAAGACGGTCGGCTTACCCGTATTCGGGCCTTCTCCTTGAAAGGATGCGTACACCTCGAGGACTCTAAGCATCCGTGTACTCCTCGTCCCATGCCAGGACGGGACGCTTGTGATGGTCGGCCAGGAGCTTCTTGACAACTTCCATCGTCGACTCGTCGAATACGGTGAGGTACGGCATTACGTGATTGGCGAAGTCCTGCACAAAGAATATTCCTGGCAGGTACCTAAAGCACTTGATCGGTGTCTGAGCCGGCATTACTGTACCACGACCCCTTCATGTAGCGGCAGGCGCGAGGCGAAGACGCC